>Ga0326727_10000155_pt1 | contig 291834 bp, 261 predicted proteins | sample MB2enrmetagenome_FD_207643 | JGI IMG/M metagenome (GOLD analysis project Ga0326727, IMG submission 207643) | Lab enriched peat soil microbial communities from McLean, Ithaca, NY, United States - MB29MY | ecosystem: Environmental > Terrestrial > Soil > Wetlands > Peat | place: USA: New York... | reverse complement strand
ACCATGCGGTGGCTTATGTTCCGGAGCTGAACCTGTATCTGGACGGAACCGCGGAGTATGCGGCACTGGGCGAGCTGCCGCCCGACGATCAGGGTGCGACGGCGATGACGGTGGACGCCGAGGGCAAAGCGACGCGGCGTACGGTCCCGTTTTCTGCGCCGGAGTCCAACCGGGTGACTCGCGAGGTGCGGGCGCAACTGGGTAGCGACGGCAAAGTGCAGTTCGCATCGCAGATGAAGTTTGAAGGATACTTTGCGGCCGAGCAGCGACGAAGCTGCGAGTCGAACGATTTGGCCGGGAGCTATCGGGCGACGCTGGCACAGTTTTATCCGACGGTGAAGATCGCGCACGCGGTGGCCGCGGGAACGGCGCGGGCTTCGCGGGAAGTAGAGTTGAAGATCGAGGGATCGATTGACGCCGCCCACGGGGAGCATGAGGTGACGCTGCGCAGCTCGCTGAACACGGCAGGGCTGACGGGGAAATATGCGCCGGAGCGGGTGCGGCGGAATCCGGTGCTGGTACCGGTGACTCCGAGTGAGCGCGAGGTGTTTGACTACGAGCTGCCGGAGGGCGCAGAAGCCGCGGTGCCGGCAGATACGAAGCTGCATACGAACTTTGGAAGCGTTGAGGTGAGCTATGCGCGCGATGGCCGCAAGCTCCGGGTGGAGACCTATACGGAGCTGGTTCCGCTGACCGTGGAGACCAGGGATTATGCGGCTTTCCGGGCATTCTGCAAAGCGGCGGACGAGGCTTTGCAACGCGAAGTCAGGATCAAACTGCCATGAAGATTGAGCATTGGATTGCGACGATGGCACTGCTGGCGGTGAGCACGGGGATTTCCGCGCGGGCAGTGGCGCAGGCGGACGCGGGCAGGGCTCAAGGATCAGCCCAAGGCGCAAGCATGGGGACGTCGAGCGATTCACAATCCAGAAGAGATGACGGGAACAAGGCCACGGATGAGGCGGAGTTGCTGGCAAGTTCGCGCGAGGCAGGGCTGCTCACGGACTGGCATCTTGAGGGACGCTTTGGGCACGGCGGCAGAGCGGAGTTTGCACGCAAGTTCGCGCCGGAGAAACTGGCTCAGAAACAGGCGAAGAGAGCGGCAGACGGGGTCGACACCGGTCTTGAACGGAGGCGCTACGAGCTGGTGTTTCCGGGAGGAACATTTGCACTGCCGTCTGAGCTGGCGGAACGGCCAGGCGTATTCTACGCGAGTTCGAGCACCTACCTGGACGGCGGCGGAGAATGGGATGTGTATCTGGAGAGCGGCGCCGCAGCCATGGTGTTTGTGGATGGACGGCAGGTGTTGGCGCGCGAGTCCAAGGTGACGGGCGTTCTGCGGGCAAAGATTCAAGCGGAAAGCGGCTACCACTCGGTACTGGTGAAGTTCACGGCCCAGGCCGCTCCGTTCCGGGTTGCGATTCTGCCGCCGAACTCGGGATCGAGGCGGAAGAACAATACGCCGTATTTGAAGGCTTCGCCGGGCTCGGAAGATATGCTGGCAAAGCTCTAGAGACGCGACAGAGCGCTTACCGTGAGATCGACGGCAAAAAGTCGCTCGTCAGTTGAAAAGCTGAAGCCGCATGGGAGATTTGGACTGTACAGGGGTCCTTCGCTGCGCTCAGGATGACCCTTCAAGAAATGCACATCTCTTAAGAGCACACCACACTAAGAACAGAAGCACAGAACAAACGAATCAGGTACATCGGCTCTCAGCTGGTGTATTCGTGGCGAAATTGCTGGTAGGCATCGACGCTGCGACGCTCGGCGTCTTCGGCAAATTTCTCACTGACGCGACTGAGAGCGGCGAAGATCTGGGATGCGCGGTTGACGTAGTCAGGAGCGCTCTCCCAGACGGCTTCGAAGCGCTCAGGATACTCGCTGGCGAGCAGGGCGAGACCACCGGCAATGGTCGCGATGCCGAGATTGCGACGGCCCGAGAGCGCCAGCATGGTGCCAGCCCCGACAGCAGTGCAAACCAACGCTTTCTTCCAGTTCTGCATAATTCCCTCCCGGCAATCCATCCTATTACATTTCTGGCGTTGGACTGCGAAAAGACAGCGGCCGTTGCTTTGCTTCGGCAGGAGGAAACTCGGCGGCAGGGCAAAATCGAGTGCGGATAGGAAAGGTGCAGTGCGCTGGAGGTTTGCACGGTGCGGGGGCCCTTCGCTTCGCTCAGGGTGACACTCTAAAGCATAAGCGCAGGAGCAAGAGCAAGGTCAAGAACAACGGCAAGGTCAAATACCCCACCTTAAACTCGCAAAGAACGCGAGTTGAAGATGGGGCACCCGAACCATGGGAACCAGTCAGGCGCGAAGCACGGATGGGCGAGTAGGGGGGCGCTTGGGGGACGGGCGCGCGGGCTTGCGCGAGGCGGCGACGGATTGCTGGACGGCGGCCTCGATGGCATCGACCGGGGGCAGTTGCTGGTACAGGGTGAGGACAGGAGAAAAGAGGTCGCCACGGCGCTCGACGCGCTCGATTACCTGGGGAGCGGTGAATTCGAGCTTTGCCGGGTCAGCGGACTGCAGACAGCGGCTGACTTCGGTCCAGGATACGGGAGTGGAGGCCGTGGGGTGCGGACGGGCACGCAGGGAGTACACGCAGACGGTGGTTTTGTGCACGTCGTTCTGGCTCCAGTCGATCAGAACCTTGCCCTGGCGGAGGCTTTTGTCTATGTCACTGACGACCAGCTCGGGGTGTTTGTGTTCGAGGTGAAGGGCGAGCTGGTGGGCGAAGGGCTTGGTTTCGCTGTACCTGACGCCAGAGTTGAGCGGGATGTAGATCTGCAGGCCCTTGGAGCCGGAGGTCTTGGCAAAGCTGCGCAGTCCGAAGTGGGTGAAAGCATCGCGCACCCAGATGGCGACCTGGCAGCACTGGACGATGTTGGCGGGTTCGCCGGGATCGAGATCAAAGACGATGTAGGAGGGGTGCGGCATGGCCGAGGCGTTGGAGAGCGAGGTGTGCAGCTCCAGCGATGCCAAGTTGGCGGCCCAGACCAGCGAGGGAAGGTTCTGGACGACACAGTATTCCATCCAGCGGTGATTGCCCTCACTCCAGATAGGGGCGGTGGAAAACCACTCGGGGCGATGGCGGGGACAGTTTTTCTCGTAGAAAAACATCTCGTTGACCCCGTTGGGATAACGCTTGAGCGTGAGCGGGCGTCCGGCGAGATGGGGGATAAGGACGGGAGCGACGCGAACGTAGTAATCGATAACCTGCCCCTTGGTAAAGCCTGCCTCAGGGTAAAGAACCTTATCGAGGTTGCTGAGAGAGAGGCGACGGCCCTCGATGTCGACAATGGTTTCACGGCGAGACATACATAAAAATTAGATGCACGCGAATGATGTACGAGAACTAACACTCGAAAGAGCATTGCAGGAGTGGTACAACGGAACGCATGAGAACGATTGAGTTGGCGGAACGGATTGGGGCGGCCTGCGAGGGCGGCGACGTTGAGGTGAGCCGGGTTTCGAGCTTTGGCGGTGCAGGAGCGGAGAGCCTGGTCTTCGTGGAACATTCACGATTTCTGAAAGCAGCTCTGGCGTGCGCGGCAGCAGCAGTGATTGTTCCGGCAGATGCCGGGGTTGCGGTGGATGCTGCTGGCTATGACGCAGAGATCACGGGAGCCAGGGGCAAGGTGCTGCTGGTGGCGAAGAATCCGCGGCTGGCGTTTGCGTTGGCGGCCGAGGAGTTGAGGCGCTGTGAGGCTTGCGAGGGAGGGGTGGACGCCTCGGCGGTAGTCGATCCGACGGCGGAGGTGCATGGGACGGCGTGCGTGGACGAGTTGGTGGTGGTGCGCGAGGGGGTAAAGATCGGCGCGCGGAGCCGCGTGGGGCCGGGGTGCATGATTGGTGCGGGAGTGGTGATTGGAGAGGATTGCAACCTGGTGGCGCGGGTGGTGGTGTATCCGGGGACGACCATGGGCGACCGGGTGATTGTGCAGGCAGGCGCGGTGCTGGGGAGCGACGGCTTTGGCTTTGTGCCGCATCCGGAGACCGGGCGCTTTCACAAGTTTCCGCAGATTGGACGGCTGGAGATCGGCAACGACGTGGAGATCGGCGCGAATACGACGATCGACCGGGGCGCGCTGGATGCGACGGTGATCAGCGACGGAGTAAAGCTCGACAACCTGGTGCAGGTGGGGCACAACGTGCGTATTGGGCGCAACGTGGTGGTGGCTTCGCAGACTGGAATCAGCGGAAGTTCGGTGCTGGAGGACGGCGTGATTGTGGGCGGGCAGGTGGGGATTGCCGACCACGTACGGATTGAGTCAGGGGTGATCCTGGGGGCGCAGAGCGGGGTTCCTAGCAAGAAAGTGGTGCGTGGCAAAGGCGTGATTTTCTGGGGCACTCCGGCAAGGCCGATTGGGGAATATTTGAAGGAGCTGGCTACGCTGGCAAGGCTGACGCGAAAGAGATAGAGCGGAGACCAGAGCAAAGGAAAGATCAACACTCTACCTTAGCCGTACAAAACGCGGCGAGGATCGGCATCCTCGAGCTTTGTACTTCCCTCGAGTATTTAGCTTTGTGAGCTTTCTTGACCTCTCAAGATTCCTAAATCTTGCTACGACGGTTGGGTAGAGGGAATTTCAGGCTTTGGGGATGGAGTTATTCCGCTGTCTTCGGCGATTGGCTTGGAGATGAGGCTGCCGCCTTCCATGGCAATGCGGGCGACGCTGACATTGAGCTGGGCGGCGGTGAGGCTATGGACGAACATGGCGGTGATGTTGATGAGGAAGTTGGCTTCGCCTGGATTCATGCCGAGTTTGGCGAGGCTGGCAGAGTTGAACTCAATGGGGCCAGGTAACTCGTTTACCAGTTGGAGTGCTTCTTCGCGCACGGCGCTCTCGCAGTTCTGGAAGAGTTCGGAGGCGGCGATGGGTTTGACCGAGGCCCAGTAGCTCTGGAGAAAATCCGGCCAGCGGGCGAAGGCGCGATAGACGGTGTGGACGACGGCGGCTCCGGTGGCGGAGCGAATGTCGGCAAAGATGCCCTGGACGATGGGCGGGGCGGTATCTTCGTCGATCAGGACGATATGGCGGTGCGGTTTGGGCTCGGGCGCCGGGGTGCGGGGAATGCCAGGGTTTCCGACAGGTCCCTCAAAGGATTTGGAGAGGAACGAGGCGAGCAGAAGGGTCATGGGAACGGAATAACCGAAGAAGTTGATGCAGTCCTTCAGCTCCTGACAGGCGCCAAGACTGAACTGCTGGCGGGCGAGTTCGGGTTTAATGCTGGGAACCGAGAAATTCGTGTGAATGCGGGCGTAGGCATCGGCACGCAGGCGGGGCGCGCAGGAGAAGAAGGCTTCGGTCTGGACGATGGGGCGGATGGTGGTCCAGAAACTGTCCAGAAAACGCGGGTTGGTGCCGAGGAACTGAAAGAAGCTGCTGATGTGAGGCACGCCGAAGACGTGCTGCACATCGCGATAGATCTCCTGCACCCGGCCAGTCGCCTGGGTGGGCGGAAGTAGACGAACGACCTGTCCCTTTTTCCATCCCATGACAGATAGTGAGATGACAAAGAGAGGCTACTTAGATTCAGAATTCCAAAATAGAAACGACATTCATGGTGCTGAAGTGGAGATTGTGGCGGAAAAGCCTTTCGGGCGGCGCTGGATATTTGAGCGGCTGGGGTTCCTCGCTGCGCTCCTGCGGACAAGAAAGCGAGTGCGGGAGAGCGGTGGTTGGCTGGTGGAGGGAAGCGTGTCATGATTGCGTGCGCCATGCGGAACTTTGAGGTTTTGTTCGATTACGGAGAAGACGGCGGGGTATTGGACCCGGCGATGGCACGGTACGGCAGGCTGGGATTTCCGGCGGTGGCGGGCAGGGCATGGGTATATGCGAACTTTGTGCAGACGCTGGATGGGATCGTTTCACTGCTGGGCGATGAGGCGGGCGGAGCCGACATTGTGGAGGTGGCGGAGGATCGCTGGTTGATGGACCTGCTGCGGGCTCACGCGGACGCAGTGCTGCTGGGGATGGGAACGCTGCGCGAGGAGCAGAGGCTGGGACGGCCACGGGCGCGGGGTCCGGTGTTCCGGATTGTGGATGCGGGACTGCAGGAACTGCGGGCGATGCTCGGCCGGGGCAGAGAACGCAATGTGTTGCTGACGGCGCGGGCGGATTTCCAGATGAGCGACTACGCGGTCTTCGACGGGGAACTGGTGGACGTAACGGTGGTGACGACGCGGGAAGGCGCAGCGAGGCTGGAGGCACAGCGCGGGCATCATGCGTGGGTGGACATTATTGCGGTGGATGGGGCGGAAGGCGGGGGAGTGGATCTGCGGAAGGCGGTGACGGCTCTGGAGGAGCGGTACGGGATCAGATATTTGTTGTGCGAGGGCGGGCCATCGCTGTATTCGGGAATGATTCAGGCAGGGCTGATCGATGAGAAGTTTGTCACGGTCTCACCGATGGAGGTGGGACGGTTGAGCGCCTATGGGCCGAGGCCGACGGTGCTGCCGGAGGTGGGATTCAGCAGAGATGAGGCGGTGCGCTGGCAGTGGTTGAGTTGCCGGAAGGTGGACGACTACCAGTTCCATAGATTTCGCCGAAAACTAAAGGGCATTTGTTAGACTCTGGTTGTGAAGGGTATCCATAAGAGCGCCTGGTTGTTGGCGGTTGCTTCCGGGCTGCTGCAAGTCCTGGTATTTCCTCGTCCGAATTGCTACTGGCTGTGCTGGATTGCGCTGGCACCGCTGATGTATGCGCTGCTGCGGGCACGCGAGGCGGATGCGACCGAACTGCTGACCGACGAGAGCTACTCGTATCTGGTTCCGGCGCGGGCTTGGCAGGGATTCTTTCTGGGCTGGGCTTCGGGGACAATTTTCTACTTTGGGACGTGTTATTGGGTTTATTCGGTGATGCACTCCTATGGCGGGCTCTCACCGGCGGTTTCGTTGCTGCTGCTGATCTTGTTCTCGCTCTACATTGGGCTGCACCATGGGATTTTTGGCGTGCTGATGGCGGTAGCAGGACGTTCGCGAGTGGGATTCAGCCGGAAGGCGCTGGTGCTGGCGCCGTTTCTTTGGGTGGCAGTGGAGTTGCTGCGGGCGTACGTGGTGAGCTTTCCGTGGGATCTGCTGGGGACCGCGCAGATTGACAATCTTCCGCTGGCGCGGCTGGCGAGCGTGACCGGCGTGTATGGTGTGTCGTTTGAAATTGCGCTGGTGAATACGGTGTTTGCCGCGGCCATGCTGGTGCATCGCAAGCGGAGGCTGGCGCTGCTGGTGGCGGCCCTGACCGGAGCGACCGCGCTGCAGGCTACGGCGTGGGTGAAGGCAGAGCCAAGCGAGGTGGAGGGGCACGCGACCCTGGTGCAGCAGAACGTGCCGATCGTGCGGCAATGGACGTATGAAGGCTACAAAGGGCTGGTGGATGAGCTGAGCGCGATCAGCCGGGCTCCGGAGGCGGGCAAGGATACAAGCATTGCGCCACTGATTGTATGGCCGGAGTCGCCTGCGCCATTTGAGACCGACGACCGGTTGTTTACCGAGTCGACGGCGGCGCTGGCCCGGAAAGAGCGGTCGTGGGTGCTGGCAGGAGCTACGGCGGTGCAGCCGGCAGCCAAGCTGGGCGAGCCCGAGCAGATCTATAACTCGGCGGTGCTGGTGGACCCCGAGGGGGTGGCGGCGCAGCGGTATGACAAGGTGCACCTGGTTCCGTGGGGCGAGTATGTTCCGTTTTCGTGGGCCTTTGGCTTTGCGAAAGCGCTGACCCATGAGGTGGGGGAGTACACGGCTTCCGGAAGCGGACGGACGCCGCTGGAGGTGGGATCGCACCGCTATGGCGTGTTCATCTGCTACGAATCGGTGTTTCCGCACGAGGTTCGGCAGTTTGCGGTGCGCGGGGCAGAGATATTCGTAAACATTTCAAACGATGGATGGTTTGGGGACTCTGGCGCACCGTGGCAAGGGTTGAACATGGCTCGGATGCGGGCGGTGGAGAACCATCGCTGGCTGCTACGTTGTACCAACACGGGGATTACCGCGTCGATCGATCCACTGGGACGGGTGGTGGCGGAGGCTCCGCGGAATCAGCGGCTGGCGCTGGATGCGCCATATGGGATGATGAACGATATGACTTTCTATACGCGCTATGGGGACTGGTTTCCGATTCTGTGTGCCATAATTTCAATCACGGGATTGCTCTGGCGCGACCATACTGGAGCGCACATGACACATCCCCTCCCTGTATAGGAGCAGGACATTCATGATCGATCAGCAGCTTGAACAAGAGTTCTCGGCTTTGCGGGGCAAGGTGCGCGAGCTACAGGAGTATCTTTGACTCGCCTAAATTGAAGGTGGAGTTGGAGAAGGTAGAAGAGCAGGCCGCCGACCCGAATTTCTGGAACGACTCCGAAAACTCACAGAAGACGATGCGCGAACGCAAGCGCCTGGAAGACGCCTTGGCGACCGACAGCGAATTGACGCGACGCGTGGAGGATATCTCCGCCTATTTTGAGCTGGCCAGCGAGGGCGAACAGGTGGATGAGGAAGTAACGCGCGAGATGAGCGGGTTGCGCGAGGTGGTGGAAAAGCTGGAGACGGAGACGCTGCTGAACGGCGAGCTGGACCGCAGCAACGCCATTGTGACGATCCATCCGGGGGCGGGCGGCACGGAGTCACAGGACTGGGCAGAGATGCTGCTGCGGATGTTCCTGCGCTGGTGCGAACGCCAGGGCTTTGGGACAGTGATCAACGACTTGCAGCCTGGAGACGAGGCGGGGATCAAGTCGGTGACGTTCAGCGTGACGGGCGAGTTCGCCTACGGCCTGCTGACGAGCGAGATTGGAGTACACCGGCTGGTGCGGATTTCGCCGTTTGACCAGCAGGCACGGCGGCATACGTCATTTGCCAGCGTGTACGTTTCGCCGGAGATCGACGACAGCATAGAAGTGATCATCAAGCCGGAAGACATACGGATCGACACCTACCGGTCGGGCGGCAAAGGCGGACAGCACGTGAATACGACGGACTCGGCGGTGCGCGTGACGCACTTTCCGACGGGGATCGTGGTGGCCTGCCAGAACGAACGCTCGCAGCACAGCAACCGGGAACGTGCGTTCAAGATGCTGCGGTCGCGGATCTACGAGTACGAGCTGGAGAAGAAGCGGGCGGCGAGCCGGAAGGTTGAAGATTCAAAGCTGGACATCGACTTTGGCTCGCAGATTCGATCGTATGTGCTGCAACCGTATCGCATGGCGAAGGATCACCGCACGAAGACGGAAGTGGGAGATGTGGACCGGGTGCTGGACGGAGACATAAATCCGTTCATACGCGCTTATTTGTTAATGCGTCGGGCGGAGCAGAGGTAATCAGCCGGACAGGATTATCAGACAAGGGTAATCAGGCGATGAAGAAGCGGCAGACTCTCGACTTGCAGGAGCAGTTGAAGAGACCGCTGAGCGTGCGCTTTGACCAGGCGCTGGTTCTGGCCTCGTCACTGCATCGCGACCAGGCTCGCAAGGCGAGCGATGTGCCATACGTTGCGCACCTGCTGGGAGTGGCGGCGCTGGTTCTGGAAGAGGGCGGCAGCGAGGACATGGCGATTGCGGCGCTGCTGCACGATGCGGCCGAGGATCAGGGCGGCGAAGAGGTCCTGTCGGCGATTGCGGCGGCATTCGGCGAGGAAGTGGCGCGATGGGTGCGCCAGGCCAGCGACAGCTTTGTGAATCCGAAGCCGGAATGGGAGTCGCGCAAACGGCATCACCTGGCAGAGATTCCGCGGGCCGACCGGGAAGCGCGGCTGATCATGCTGGCAGACAAAGTACACAATGCAAGAGCGATTCTGGCGGACCACGCACGGGTGGGGCCGAGGACGTGGAATCGCTTCTGCGTGCCGCGCGAGCGTACGGTGTGGTACTACGAAGCGTTGCTGGAGGTGTTCGAGCGCGGGCTTTCACCGGTGCTCTACGACACGCTGAGCGATTGCGTGCGGCGGATGAAGGAGCTGGACTGAATGGGCAGGATGGTGGACTTGATCCGCGATGGCGAGGCACCCGCGCCGGTGATGCGCCGGGCGGCTCAGGGCGGATTATCGCTGCCGGCGCGCGAGGCGATTGAGATTCTGGTGGCGCTGGCGGAGCATCGCGAGCTGGGAGCGGAGGCGGAACGGACGCTGGCGAACTGGAACGAGGCGTCGCTGATCGAAGTTGCCTCCGATGCACTGACACCGCGGGAGGTACGGCTGCAACTGTTGAAGTTCCACGGGCAACGGCCTGCGGTGGTTGCGGCCCTGTGTGCGAATCCCGCGCTGGAGCTGGAGGAGTTGGAAGCAACGGCAAGCCATGCCCCGGCTGAGGTGCTGCGGGCCATGATGCGGAGCCAACGGGTGCGCAGTTCGGGCCGGTTACTGGAACTGATAGGGGCAAATCCGGCAACGGAGCCAGCGCGGGCACTGCTGGAGCAGTTCCGGCAAACAGCTCAATCGAGAACGGCAGAAGGAGTTGCAGCGAGTTATCTGGTGGAGCACGCAGAAGAGGTTGCGAAAGTAGACGCGCAGCCATTTGAACTGGTGGCGGGCGTGGAGGGCGAAGACGATCCGCTGGATAAGCTGCTGACGCGGGTCAAGAATGGCGACACCACGGCGGCAGATCCCGAGGAGCACAAGCAGCTCTCATTGCTGCAGAGGGTTGGGCTTCTGCGGGTCGGCGAGCGGATTAAACTGGCGATGCGCGGCAATCGGGAAGAGCGGATGCTGCTGATCCGGGACCGGTCAAAGCTGGTGTCACTGGCGGTGCTGGAGTCGCCGAAGGTGACCGACCGCGAGATGGAATCGTTTGCGTCGATGAAGAATATCCAGGAGACAGTGCTGCGGGCGATCTCCACCAAGCGGAAGTACATGAAGAATTATCTAGTTCTGCGGGCGCTGGTGAATAATCCGAAGACGCCGCTGGATGTAACACTGCCGCTGCTGGCCCACTTGATGGTGAAAGATGTGCGGGCACTCGCGATCAATAAAAATGTGAACGAGACCGTGCGCAAGGTTGCGATGAAGATATACAGGAAGAAGATGGAACGGAAGATAGACTGAATCACTGGGGGAAAAGCGTGGCGGACCGGATTCTGGAACTGTTGCAAAGGGCAAAGACGATCGCAGTGGTGGGGCTGTCCAATGACACGGGCAGGCCGAGCTATGAGGTTTCCTCGTACCTGCAGAGCAGGGGATACCGGGTTGTGCCGATCAATCCGAAGCTGAGCGAGGTGTTGGGCGAGAAGGCATATCCTTCGCTGAGCGAGGCGGCAAAAGCCGAGAAGATCGACATTGTAGATGTTTTCCGCAGCCCCGATGCGGTGCCGGCAATCGTGGATGAAGTGCTGGCACTGAAGATTCCGGCGCTGTGGCTGCAGGAGTCGGTGGTACACGAGGAGGCTGCCGAGAAAGCACGGCAGGCCGGGGTTTTAGTGGTAATGGACAAGTGCATCATGAAGGAGCACCGGAGATACGGATTGTAAAAGGCAAGGTTTCAAGGTTTCAGGGTTTCAAGGTGCAACAGGATGCCTCCGGAGTACTGCAACCCTCGCCGGAGCAGGAGCTGTAGCGAGCTCTGCCGCAGTCAAGCGGCAGGGCATTTTATTTTGGGACGAATGATGAAATTGCGCTATTGTGACCGGCGCTAGAGTAACCATCGTGACCTGCGCTACATCGAATGTAGGCAAGAGTGAGGCTTGCGGCGGCAATGCGGGAAGACCTACAGGGCCACCAGGAAGTTTTATTCCGAACGCGAAGTGTGAGGTTTTCCATGTTGCGCGAGGTTAGTTCCGGGTACGAGGCCGCATGCCGGAGGATGCGGTCTAAGGCGGACGCCATCAGGCTCCGCCAGGTGGGCATTGGAATGGTTGCTGTGCTATTGCTGGCGATAGCACTCCCGACGGAAAAGCTACTTGGGCAGAGCGCGCCCGTTGAGAATTCCTCAAGTTCCTCTACACAATCTGGATCGAAAGACACGGGAGGTGTGACGGCTCAGCCGAGTGCTGCTCCGCAGGCGGCCGATGCGAAACAGGCGACAGGCCCCGCTGCGGCCTCGACATCTTCGGGGAACGGGACAGCGCCGGCGAACCAGGACGCGAGCCAGGGAAACTCACCTGCGGCGAAGCCGGCGGCCCCGGCGGGCGAGGCTTCGGCTCCGGCGGTGGTGCTGCCTCCGGCGATGGCTACGAAAAGCAAGATTCCGGCGGAATCGGACTACAACGAAGTGCACGTGAAGCCGATGGTGAAATCGGAGGACACGGCGAAGTTCGATCCGAATTCGGCGGCTGCGGCGGAATCAGAAGTGGACCCGAGTCTGCGGACACACACCAAGCCGATCCGGGTGGATGTGGATTTAGTGCTGGTTCCGGTGACGATCACGGATCCGATGAACCGCCTGGTGACGGGTTTGGAAAAGGACAATTTCGACCTTCTGGACAACGGAGAAAAACAGTCGATCCAATACTTCTCCAATGAGGACGCACCGATTTCATTGGGCGTGATCTTTGACATGAGCGGCTCGATGTCCAACAAGATTGAAAAGTCGCGCGAGGCAGTGGTGCAGTTTTTGAAGACCGCGAATCCGGAAGATGAATTTTTTCTGATTGCGTTCAACGACAAGCCAGTCCTGATCAGTGACTTTACGAGCAATGTGGAACAGGTGCAGGGACAGCTCTTGTTTGCTGTTCCTAAGGGGCGCACGGCACTGCTGGACGCGATTTACCTGGGGGTAGCAAAGATGCGCCAGGCGAAGCACCAGAAGAAAGCACTGCTGATCATCTCCGACGGAGGCGACAACCGCAGCCGCTACACGGAAAACGAAATCAAGTCGATGGTGCGGGAGGCCGACGTTCAGATTTATGCGATAGGAATATTCGATCAAAGTCCGCGCAGCGATGAGGAGCGATACGGGCCGCAGTTGCTGGCCGAAGTAACCGACGTTACGGGCGGAAGGACATTTACGGTCGATAATCCGAACGAATTGAACGACGTGGCGACGAAGATCGGGGTGGAGTTGCGGAACCAATACGTGCTCGGCTATCGTCCGGCCAAGCCGGCGCACGATGGCAAGTGGCGCAAGCTGCGGGTAAAACTGGTTGCTCCGAAGGGGTTGCCGCAGCTTTCGGTGTACGCGAAGACGGGGTATTATGCTCCCAGTGAATAACGGAACAAGAGCGAAGATTTGGATTGCAGCACTGGTTTTGCTGGTTGCAGGGTTTACTGGAGTGGCGGCGGCGCAGAGTTCGGGCCAGCAGAGTGGAGCGGGACAGCAAAACGGCGATGTACTGCTGCCTCCGGAGGGTGTGAGCCCCGAGGCATCGGCTCCGGCAACGCAGACCGCGCCCGAGCAGGAACCGGCTACATCCGGGCAAAAGCCGGCCAATCAGCCAGGCGATACGGTGAATGTTCCGCAAGGCGAGGAGGCGGAAAAGACCAGCAACGGGACATTTCTGTTCAAGGCCGAGGTGCAGGAAGTGACTCTGCATGCAACGGTCGTGGATGACCGCCAACGTCCGGTAACCACACTGGACCGGAGCGCTTTCCAGGTCTACGAGGATGGAAAGCCGCAACGAATTACGTCGTTCCGCCGCGAAGACATTCCGGTGGCGCTCGGGATTGTGATCGACAACTCGGGTTCGATGCGCGATAAGCGGCCGAGCGTGAACGCAGCGGCGCTGAATCTGGTGCGAGCCAGCAATCCGCAAGACCAAGTATGTGTCATCAATTTCAACAATGAGTACTACCTGGATCAGGATTACACGGGCAGCGTTCCGCTGCTGCGGGATGCGCTGGAACGGATTGAATCGCGCGGGGGAACCGCGCTCTACGACGCCTTGGTGGCGACCAGCGATCACCTGATGAAGAGCGCGAAACTGCAGAAGAAGATCATTCTGGTGGTGACCGACGGCGAGGATACGGCGAGCCGCGACACGCTGGAACAGGCGGTTCGCGCGATTGCCGTGGATGGGGGACCGACCATTTATACCATCGGACTGCTGGGGCATGAGCGGGAGAAAAAAGCGCGGCGGGCGTTGCGCATTCTGGCGGAGCAGACGGGCGGAGTCGCGTTCTTTCCGGTAGACGTGAACGAGGTGGAAGCCATCTCGCAGCAGATCGCGCGCGACATCCGCAACCAGTACACGATCGGGTATAGACCCTCGACACCGAAGACCGAAGGCGGCTACCGGCAAGTGAAGGTGGACGCCGAAGCGAAGGGTTACAAGAAGCTTGCGGTGCGAACCCGCAGCGGCTACTACGCGAACGGCGGACAAACGGCCTCGGCGAGCAAATAAGGGCGACGAAACCGGTTGCGGATTGAGTAGCCTCCAGGGCGACACGGAGATTTGGGCACTATGGGGATTCCTCGCGTTGCCCGGAATGACAACTAGAGAAAGTAAGACAGAAGCGGGAAAGAAATGGGAGGCTCAAGGCTGCGGCTTTGAGCCTTTTGCTTTATGCCGAGAACTGTGGGGTGGGGTTGACCAGCCATGCCGGAGGTCTTAGCCTGAACTATTCGCGTCTCAATGACGCGCAAGGGAATGCTTGCAATGAAATGCTCGATGCGGGTGGTGGACAGTGTTTTGGAGTTGATTGGTTCGACGCCGATGGTGCGGTTGAAGAACGTTGTGCCCGAAGGCGCAGCCGAGATCTGGGCAAAGCTTGAAGCACTCACTCCGGGGTTCAGCGTCAAGGATCGGGCGGCGCTGGGGATGATCGAGCAGGCGGAGCGCGCCGGTGTGCTGCATCCGGGAGACACGATTGTGGAGGCGACGGCGGGAAACACCGGCGTTGGGCTAGCGCTGGTGGGAGTACAGAAAGGCTACAAGGTTGTGTTCTTTGTGCCGGAAAAGTTCTCCCGGGAAAAGGTGATGCTGATGGAGTGCTTTGGCGCCAAGGTGTATCGGACGCCGACGGAGGAAGGGATGGAAGGCGCGATCCGCCGGGCCAGGGAACTGGCGGATGAGAACGAGCACTTTTGGTTTGCCGCGCAATTCTCTAATCCGGGGAATCCGCAGATTCATCACGACACGACGGGACGGGAGATCTGGGAGCAGACGGAAGGACAGATCGATGCGTTTGTCTGCGGCGCGGGAACGGGCGGAACATTCACCGGCGTAGCACGCTACCTGAAGGAGAAGGATCCGAAGGTTCTGGCGGTGCTGAGCGACACGCAGAATTCGGTGTACAGCGGTCAGAAGGCCGGTGAGCACGACGTGGAGGGAATTGGAGCGAGCTTCATTCCGGAGGTATTCGACCGGGCGGTGTGCGATGAGACGCTGATCATTCCTGACGTTGAGGCGTTTGCGATGGTGAAGCGGTTAGCGGTGGAGGAGGGCATACTGGGCGGTTCCAGTTCAGGATCGAATGTGTGCGGCGCGATCAAAATCGCGCGACGGCTCGGCCGGGGAAAGCGGGTCGTTACGCTGATTCCGGACTCGGCGGAGCGGTATCTCTCAAAGGACATTTTTCATTACAAGAGCGCGGTGGAGCCAAAGCCGCAGGAAGTTTCAGACTAGAGGCGACGATGACGACAGAGCGCAGAGGATTTGCAACACGGGCGATTCACGATGGTCAGGAGCCGGAGGCGCTGACGGGCGCGGTGGTGGTTCCGATCTATGCGACGTCGACCTATCAGCAGGACGAATTGGGGAAACCACGGTTGGGATATGAGTATTCGCGGGTATCCAACCCAACCAGGGACCGGCTGGAGACGAATCTGGCATCGCTGGAAGGCGGGCTTGCGGCACGCGTGTTTGCCAGCGGGATGGCGGCGGTGACCGCCTTCTGCCAGATGATGAAGGCGGGGGATCACGTGGTGGCCGGGGACAATTTGTACGGAGGGACTCCGAGATTTTTCAACCAGGTGATGGCGAAGTTTGGCGTTACATTCACATATGTCGATACAAAGAATGCGGAAAACGTGGCGGCGGCGATGCGAGGCAACACGCGTTACGTGTTCCTGGAAACGCCGACCAATCCGCTGATGCAGCTCACCGACATTGCGGAGGTGAGCGCGGTGGCCCATGAAAAGGGCGCCGAGGTAATTGTGGATAACACGTTTATGTCGCCGTATTTCCAGAGGCCGCTGGAGCTGGGCGCGGATATGGTGCTGCACTCGACCACGAAGTTTTTGAACGGGCACAGCGACGGATTGGGCGGGGTGATCGTGTGCTCGACCATGGAGCAGGCGGCTGACCTAGCGTTCATTCAGAAGGCTTCGGGGGCGATTCTATCTCCGTTTGAGAGCTGGCTGATTCTGCGCGGGATCAAGACGCTGGCGGTACGGATGAAGCAGCACGACGTGAACGGGCGGGTGGTGGCAGGGTTTTTGCAGAAGCATCCGCGAGTGGAAAAGGTGATCTATCCGGGACTGGCGGAGCATCCGCAGCATGAGTTGGCGAAGCGGCAGATGAGAGGGTTTGGCTCGATGATCACGATGGACACCGGGTCTCTTGAAAATGCGAAGAGGATGCTGAAGCAGGTGAAGCTGTGCGTGCTGGGTGAGTCGCTGGGCGGTGTGGAGACGCTGATTTCGCATCCGGCGACAATGACTCATGCGGCGCTGGGCGAGGAGGGTCGCGCAAAGATCGGGCTGACGGATGGAATGGTGCGCGTCTCGGTCGGCATTGAAGATGTTGACGACATCCTGGCGGACCTGGAGCAGGCGCTGGCGGTGATATAGAAGAGAGTCGGGCTTCGCGGCGGGTACGCGGCAAATAACGCCGCTCCGGCCGCGGGCGCTGAGGTGAACGAGTTGAGCGAGACGGACTGGAATGCGGTGGCCTATGACGATCTGTCAGACCCGATGTTTGAGTGGGGCATGGGTTTGCTGGGAACGGTGGGACTGAAGGGCGATGAGCGAGTGCTGGACGCGGGATGCGGCAGCGGAAGGCTGACCGAAGAGTTGCTGAAACAACTTCCGGTGGGCGAAGTGGTGGCACTGGATTTCTCTCCGAAGATGCTGGAACAGGCACGGCAACGGCTGGCAGGATTTGGCGGGCGGGTTGAGTTTGTGCACGCCAGCTTGGGGGAATTTGAGCTGGCTGAAAAAGTGGATGGAATCTTCAGTAACGCGGTGTTTCACTGGGTTGCGGATCACCGGGCGATGTTCCGCTCCCTGCATCGGGCGCTGAGGCCGGGAGGCTGGCTGGTGGCTCAGTTCGGGGGAGTGGGGAATCTTGCCAGGACGTATGAGCGAGCGCATGAGGTGGCGGAGCAGGCTCGATTCCATGAGTTTCTGAAAGGCAGCGAAGACGATCCGCACTTTGGTCCACACTTTGAAGATTCGCCAGGAACGCGGGAGCGCATGGAGGCCGCGGGATTCCAGGTGAGTGAGGCTAAGCTGCATACGGTGGTGCCGCACTTCGAGCGCAGGGAGCGCTACGAGGCATTTCTGGAGACCGTGGTGCTGCGGCAGCCGGCGATGAAGCTTCCGGAGGAGTTGCGGCGGGAGTTTTTGGAGGAGATCTCCAGCCGGACCTGGCACGACGAAGGAAGCTACTCGTTGGACTACGTGCGGTTGACGGTGAGAGCGAGCGGCGGCGGCCGGATTTCTTAAGACAAAAATCGATTTCTGGCCGGGAAGCTTGGGGCCGCACGGGTATTTGGGCTGTGCGGGGATCTTTCGCTTCGCTCAAGATGACACCAAGCTCAAGATAACGCCGAAGATTCTATTTGCGGACGGAGGCGGCGATCCAGGCGAGATAGGACTCCAAGCCGGATTCGACGGTGAAGGAGATGAGCTCGGGAACCTGGTAGGAGTGCAGCTCGCGAATCGCATCCTGGATTGGTATGAGCAGGGATTCGGTGGATTTGATGAGGAGCAGGAATTCTTCGGAGTGCTCGACCTCGCCCTGCCAACGATAGATGGAGGCGACCGGCCCGAGGATGTTGACGCAGGCAGCCAGGCGCCGGGAGACGAGTTCGGAGGCAATGGTATTGGCTTCTTCCCGGGAAGACGCGGTAGAGAGCATGAGGCGTTTATCGGTCATGGGAGGAGTCCTGCACGAGCAGGAAATACGCTACCCGATGAAGCGCGCATAGGCAAGAGCAATTCGATTGCTAGGAGAGGGCTTGAGAGCGCGTCCGCGCTGTTAGAATTTGTGTTGGCCACCATGTGCCGGCGACCAGGGATGTTGCGCGGCACGCAAGGAGAAAGAAAAAACGATGGCGACACAGATCAAATTCGGAACCTCCGGCTGGCGGGCGGTTGTAGCAGATGAATTTACGTTTGCAAACGTAAAGCGGGCGGTTACGGGGATTGCGCGGTATGTGGCGGGCACGGGCAAGACAGCTCCGAAGTTGGTTGTGGGACGCGACCCGCGGTATATGGGTGAGACGTTCGTCAACATTGCGGCGACAGTTCTGGAGAGCTACGGGATCACGCCGCTGGTGATCTCCGAGCCGGCGCCGACACCGGCGATCGCCTGGGAGGTGATGCGTCAGAAGGCCGACGGCGCGATTAACTTCACGGCTTCGCACAATCCGGCAGAGTACAACGGAATCAAGTTCTCCACGCCGGATGGTGCACCCGCGCTACCGGAAATTACCACGCAGATTGAGTCGGCGGTGGTGAAGGCGGACGAGGACGGCGGAGCCGCTCCGGAGGACGGGAAGAAGGCGAAGCGCCAGGAGATTGAGGTGAAGTCTCACTACCTGGCTCGGCTCAAGGAACTGGTGGATTTCAAGGTGATTCGCAAGCACGGATTGAAAGTTGCATTCGATCCGATGTGGGGAGCGGCGCGTGGCTATAGCGACGTAGTGCTGCGGGAAGAGGGTATTGACTGCGCGGTGGTACACGACACACGCGACGTGCTGTTTGGCGGACACGCTCCGGAGCCGGATGGTGAATTGCTTGACGAGCTGCGCCACAAGATGAAGGAGACGGGAGCGAAGATCGGAATCGCCTGCGATGGCGATGGGGACCGTTTTGGGATTGTGGATGAAGACGGAAGCTACATCTCGCCAAATTACGTGATCGCGCTGCTGTTCGACTACCTGGTGGAGACTCGGGGCTGGCGCAATGGGGTGGCAAAGAGCGTTGCGACCACAAACCTCATCAATGCGGTCGCGGAGCATCATAAGATTGAGCTGTACGAGACACCGGTGGGCTTTAAGTACATTGGGGAGCTGATCAAAGAGGACAAGATCGCCATCGGCGGCGAAGAGAGCGCGGGATTGACGATACGGTATCACGTCCCAGAGAAGGACGGAGTACTGGCCGGACTGCTGCTGTGCGAGATGGTGGCGAGGCGGGGCAAGAATTTGGGAACGCAAGTAAAGGAATTATTTGCTCAAGTTGGTTCGTATTATCCGGAAAGGCAGAACTTCCGCTTGACGGACGAAGCTAAAACGAAGTTCACTACGAAGCTGGGGACGAATCCGACAGAATTTGCGGGCCGTAGAGTTTCGCGGATTGTGCGAACCGATGGACTGAAGCTGGTGCTCGATGACGGCTCCTGGGTATGCTACCGGGTGAGCGGCACGGAGCCGGTGGTACGGGCGTACACGGAGGCTCGCAGCAAGGAAGATTTGGCGAAGCTGAGTGCGGCGGCCAAACAATGGGCGAACGGCTAGGGTCGAACGAGTCATGGCAAGATCAGATGGAGCAAGAGAGGTTGGCGATCCGGTGAACTGGTTAGCAGAGTTGGTGCGGAAGCTGGTGCAGTGGCGCAGGCTGCTGGCTAGTGCCGCGTTTGCAGTGATTGCAGTGTGCCTGTGCGCGCATGTTCTGCTGGGCGAGAATGGATGGGTGAAGTACCGGCAGAAGAAAGCGGAGTACCAGAAGCTGCAGCAGGACCTGCAACATATGGACGAGGAAAACCGGCGTCTGGATGCGGAGATCAAGGCGCTGAAGAGCGATCCGAAGGCGATTGAGAAGGAAGCTCGCGAGCAGTTGCGCTATGCTAAGCCGGGCGAAATCATCTACCTTCTTCCGGAGCAGCCGGGACAGCATCCGGCACAGGCTCCTGCGGCACCGGAGTCGGCGAAGCGATAGCAGGCAGTAAACCTCACAGAAGAAAACGCAATTGAGCCACTGGAATCTCCAGTGGCTTTTGTGTTGGACGAAAACAGTTGTCTAGCGGAAGTTGAAGTAACGCTTGAGATTCAAAATGGGCTTTTCGAAGCGAATCCACAGGAGGGCAGCGAAGCCGATGGAGGCGGCCAAGCGAATTGCAACAATCACCAGATTGCCGGGGATTCCGAAGCGGTCGAGAGGCTTATCCACGTAGCCGCCGAGGATGGAAAAGACGAGGATGTGGGTGACGTAGAGGCCGTAGCTGATTTTCCCGACGAACAGGAGCGGACGGAGGGTGAGGGCACGGCAGTAGAGCGTAGGTCGGGAGCCAACCTGGCCAAGCAGGGCCGCAAGCAACATTCCGCCAAAGCCGATGGCGAGCAGAGTGTCAGTCCATGCCGAGCCGCGGTGGAGCATGAGCGCGATGCCGGCGGCTCCGACGGCAAGAGCGGCGCGTGCTACGACCTTCCATGCTCCAAGAGGCCAGTCCAGCACGCGCAGGGCGACAGCAACCAGGGAGCCGACGGCGAGGCCGTCGAGATGGGTGAGCGTGTTGGTGGGGGTGAGGCGGTCTCCGCAGAAGAGCCGCACCAGGGGCGAAGTGGCGAGCATGGCGGCGGCGGCCAGAAGCAGCCAGCGGGGCGGAATGCGGCGAGCGATGGGTGCCCAGAAGAGATAGAACTGCTGCTCAATGGCAAGGCTCCAGGTGGGGCCGATGGCTCCGGGAAGGGCAATGGGCCAGAGGTTCTGGACAAAGAGGAGAAGAAAAAGCCAGGGAGCAGCCGCGATGTCATGGAGCATCCAACGGTAGCCGCTGAAGAGGAACGGGAAAAAGAAGTAGTGGAGAAAGAGCAGCATCCAGTAGACCGGCCAGATGCGGAGGAAACGGCGGGCGAAGAAGTTGGCGTAGAAGCGCGAAGAGGCACCGGAGTCGAGAATGATTCCGGTGATGAGGAAGCCGGAGAGGACGAAGAAGAGACTGACGCCGCACCATCCCCAGGCGGTAAATCGATCGAGCCAGATTCCTTGCAGTCGCGGCTGGCAATGGTAGAGGACAACGGCGAGGATGGCGATGCCGCGAAGTCCATCGAATGCGGGGATGAAGGCGGGCAGCCACGCCGGGCGCAGGCTCCGCGGCGAAAGCGGAGGAGTGGCAATGACTCCGGCTTCGGGGGCTGGCGCGGGGGCGACTGCCGAGGCCACTAGCGGGAAATTCCTTCCAGGGGCGAACTGGCCGAGGCGTAAAGTTTGCGGGGCATGCGTCCGGCAAGGAAACCCTCACGTCCGGCGATGACGGCGTGCTTCATGGCCGAGGCCATGAGGACGGGATTGGCGGCGGCGGCGATGCCGGTATTCATGAGCACGGCGTCGTAGCCGAGTTCGAGGGCGAGGGCGGCATCGGATGGTGTGCCGACGCCGGCGTCGACGATGAGCGGGATGGAGGTAATGAGCTCGCGGAGAATGCGGAGGTTGGCCGTATTCTGGATGCCGAGACCGCTGCCGATAGGCGCGCCGAGAGGCATGACGACGGCTGCTCCTGCATCGACAAGGCGAAGTGCAACTACCGGATCGTCAGAGGTATAGGGGAGAACAGTAAAGCCTTCCTTGACCAGGACACGGGTGGCTTCAACGGTGGCGGCAACGTCCGGGTAAAGGGTTTTCTGGTCTCCGATCACTTCAATTTTGACCCAGTCGCTGAGACCCACTTCGCGTCCGAGGCGGGCGACGCGAATGGCTTCCTCGGCCGTGAAGCAACCGGCGGTGTTGGGCAGGAGAAAATATTTCTTGGGGTCGATGAAATCGAGCAGCGACTCCTTGCTGCGGTCGAGATTGACGCGGCGCACGGCGACGGTGACAACCTCGGCGCCGCTGGCTTCGAGGGCGGCGGCGGTCTGGGGACCATCCTTGTACTTTCCTGTGCCAACGATGAGACGGGAACGGAACGACTTTCCTGCGATGACAAGCGAGTCCATGCAGGTATTGTAAATCCAGTTCCGCCACAGCGATGGAAGAAGAAGGTGGGAGCTGACCCAAATTGCGGCGTTGGAGGGCAAAGTACGCGCGCTGCCGCAAGGCGGGGCGGGGATCTTATGGTAAAAATCTGAAACCTTCGAATCGGCTGCTCGTTGCTCGCCGGGCTTCGCTATTCTCGTGCGCCCTGCGGAATTGATCTAAAATTAATGCAGTGAAGATGAAAATAGGAATCCTTGCTCTTCAGGGCGACTTCGATGCCCATGCCAGACGCTTGGCTGAACTCGGCGCGGAACCGGTGCTGGTGCGCCAGATGGAGCAGCTAGACGGCGTTGACGGCCTCATCATCCCGGGCGGCGAATCTTCGGTGTTTCTGAATTTACTGGGAGACAGAGGCTTCAGAAAGCTCTCGGAATTTGTTCTTACCAAGCCAACTTTTGGGACCTGTGCGGGCTGCATCCTTCTGGCGTGCGAGGTCGAAAGCCCCGCACAAAAAGGCATTGGGGCACTGGACATCACGGTGCGGCGGAATGCGTATGGACGCCAGATCGACTCGGTGATTCTGGAAGGAGCAAGCAAGCTCGAAGGCGGACCGCTGGAGCAGGTGTACATTCGCGCGCCACGCATCGAACGGGTTGGCCCGGAGGTCGAGGTGCTGGCCGAGCGTGACGGCTATCCTGTCCTGGTCCGGCAAGGCAAATTGCTGGCCGCGACCTTCCATCCAGAATTGAGTGAGGACACGAGGGTGCACGCCGAGTTCCTGAGACTGGTCGAGCAAGACCAAAGTTGACACAGATGGGGCTCTCAAGCTGTTTATGAGCTGCAACCTATACCAGTCTTTGCACTTGTTTACCAAACATGGTAACTTGAAGTGGTTACAACATCGAAAACAGTAGAAGCAGGAGCGCGTCAGTTCCCAGTGTTAGCACGAGAGCAGAAAACCAATATCATCGAGAAGTACAAGACCCACACCTCCGACACCGGCAGCCCTGAAGTCCAGATTGCCCTTCTCAGTGAGCGCATCGGCCAGTTGACCGAGCACTTCCGTACGCATAAGAAGGATCACGCTTCGCGTCGCGGTCTTCTAATGATGGTGAGCAGGCGTCGTAGCCTGCTCGACTATCTGAAGAAGTACGACACCGAGCGCTACAAGGCTGTAATTCTGAAGGTGGGTATCCGCAAGTAAACCTCCGCCGGAGGCAGGCGTTGCGCCTGTCTCCCGTGTTTTCCGCTGGCGCGGCTTTGCAAGGCTGCGCCAGCGTACTCCCAAACTGTCGCAGCGCCGGCATTGGCCATGCTGCTTGGGAGTGCCAGTGAAACTCGTTGCGGCTGGAACTGTTCCTGTTCGCATTCTTAACTGCGGCTTGTCGCGTACTGCTCGCGCTTGCTGTGGTGGAGTGCTCCTATCGTGGACGCGCCCCCTGGCGAAAGGGAATTAGGGAATTCATGAAACAAGAAACAAGCGTTACACTCTCCGGCGGTAAAACCATTTCATTTGAGACCGGTCACTGGGCTAAACAGGCTCACGGATCAGCGGTTGTTCGCATTGGCGAAACCGTGATTCTCGCAACCGCCTGCGCCAACGCCGAGCCCCGCGTCGGCATCGACTTCTTTCCCCTGACCGTTGACTATCGCGAATATACGTACGCCGGAGGCCGCATTCCCGGAGGCTTTATCAAGCGCGAAGGACGGCCCAGCGAGCGCGAAATTCTCACCAGCCGTCAGATCGACCGGCCGATTCGTCCACTGTTCCCCGAAGGCTTCCGCTCCGAGACCCAGGTCATTGCGTTTGTGCTTTCGGCTGATACCGAAAACGACCCGGATGTTGCCGGAATCAACGGTGCATCGGTTGCGCTTACGATTTCCGATATTCCGTTCGCCGGTCCGATCGGCGCGGTGCGCGTCGGCCTAGTGAATGACGAATTCATCATCAACCCCACCTACAGCGAGCAGCGCGAAAGCAAGATCAACATCATGGTGGTCGGCACCGCCGAAGGCATCGTGATGATTGAAGCCGGCGCCAACGAGGTGGATGAAGAACGTGTGGTGGACGCGATCGAGTTCGGCCATGGCGAGATCAAGAAGATCTGCGCTGCCATCAGCGAGTTTGCGCAGAGAATCGGACGCCCGAAGCGCGCATTCGAAGCTCCGGTGATTGACCAGGAATACCTGAACGCGCTGCGCGGCAAGGTAGGCGAAGCGCTGGCCGATGCGGTGAACACCGAAAAGTACACCAAGATCGACAGCTACGCGAAGATCAAGGCGCTGAAAGACAGCGTGAAGGCCGAGATCCCCGAGGACCAAGCCGAAGAGCGGACCAAGGCTGGTAAGTACTTCGACCTGCTTCGCGAGCTGGTTTTCCGCGAGGAAGTCACCAAGAATCGGCGTCGTCCCGATGGCCGCGCCTTCGATCAGATTCGCGCCATCTGGAGCGAAGTTGGCGTACTGCCACGCACTCACGGTTCGGCTGTATTCACGCGCGGCGAAACGCAGGCCCTGGTCACCACCACGCTTGGCACCAGCGATGACATGCAGCGGTTGGAACGCTTCGAAGGCGAGACCAAGAAGCGCTTCATGATGCACTACAACTTCCCGCCGTTCTCGGTAGGAGAGGTGGGCTTCCTGCGTGGTGCGGGACGCCGCGAGATCGGGCACGGCGCTCTGGCCGAGCGCGCGCTTTTGGCGGTGCTGCCCAGCGATGATGACTTCCCCTACGCAATGCGCGTGGTCAGTGACATTCTGGAGTCGAACGGCTCCTCGTCGATGGCCACGGTTTGCGGCGGCTCGCTCAGCCTGATGGATGCGGGCGTGCCTCTGCGGGCTCCGGTTGCCGGAGTTGCGATGGGCTTGGTGAAGGAGGGCGAAGATTACGCCATCCTGACCGACATTGCGGGCGCGGAAGATCATTACGGCGACATGGACTTTAAGGTGGCCGGAACGCGCGAAGGCATTACCGCTCTGCAGATGGACATCAAGATCATGGGCATTACGCCGCAGATCATGCGGGAAGCTCTGGCCCAGGCCAAGCGTGGCCGCATTTTCATTCTCGACAAGATGGATGAGTCGATCACGTCCGGCCGCGAAAACGTCAGCGCCCACGCTCCACGCTTCTACACCGTAATGATTCCGACCGACAAGATCCGCGAGCTGATTGGACCGGGCGGCAAGGTGATCCGCGGCATCGTGGAAGCGACCGGCGTGAAGATCGACGTTGAGGATAATGGTCAGGTTCGGGTGGCTTCCAGCGACGCGGCAGCGGCCGAAAAGGCTTTGCAGATGATCGGCGACATTACGGCCGTGCCAGAGATTGGCAGGACGTATCTGGGAACGGTGACCCGCCTGGCGGAGTTCGGCGCGTTCGTCGAAATCATTCCCGGCACCGACGGTCTGCTGCACATCAGCGAAGTGGCGGAGCATCGCATCAAGGACATCAAGGATGAGTTGAAGGAAGGCGATCAGGTCCTGGTCAAGGTTCTGTCCGTCGAAGGCAACCGCATCAAGTTGTCGCGCAAGGCCATCCTGAAAGAGCAGCGTGCGAAGCTTGAGGCTCAGGGCGGCGCAGTTCCGGTGGCAGCCGAAGCGGCTCCTGCTCCGGAACGCTCGATGGAAGGTGCGGCAGCGACCTTCGAAGGCGGTTTCGATGAGGGAGACGACGATGGTGAGGACCCGAACTTCAATCGTGTCGACACCCCGAACGAGGCTCCCACGCACAGTACCCGCCCTGCGGGTGCAGGTGCTGGTGCTGGCGATCCTCGCCGCCGCCGTCGCCGCACTCCTCGCGGTCCGCGCGGGCCTCGCCAGTAGTTTGAACGCTTAGCCGGAGGGCCACGGTTTGCGCCGTGGCCTTCTGCTTTGCAACTCATTCCTGGTGTTACAATCCTTCGGAATTTTAGTCGCGGAGCAACATGCACGATTCATTGCCATTCCTGGACAGAGCTATACAGGCTTCGGCGGCGAGCACGGCGGCAATGGTGCTTCAGCGCCTGGTCGTGGCCGCGGCTCTGGGCGGCGCTATCGGCCTGGAGCGCGAGATGAAGCACCGTCCCGCCGGACTGCGCACGAATATGTTTATGTGCTTCGGCGCGGCAATGTTTACTATGCTCTCCACGTTGCTGGCCGGTAGCGGACAGGACCAGACGCGGATTACGGCCCAGATTGTCACGGGCATCGGGTTCATCGGGGCCGGTTCGATTCTGCACTCGCGCGCGGGCGCAGGCGTACAGGGGGTAACGACGGCGGCTACAATTTTCGTTGTGGCTGCGATTGGGATGTGTGCCGGAGCCGGACTGATGCTTCCTGCGGCGCTGGCCACGATCCTGGTGCTCTGCGGACTTATGATTCTTGGCGTACTGGAGAAACATATTTTCGTGCGCCCATATTCCGCGGCATATCAAGCCGAGGCAGCGAGCACCGATGAACTCTATGTTCTTCTAAATCATGCGCAACGGGACAAGTACACCAAACTTCTCGAAGTGAGGCTTACAGCTCAAGCAGAGACGGCTCGCGTCGATTTCACATTGGAGGCGCGGCCCAAGACTCACAGGGAATTGCAGACAGAGTTGCGCGCTGCATTCGATACTCGCAAAATTATCTCTTACAGTTCCAGCGAACAGGAGTAAGCATTGCCTCAAATATCACGCATTCCCTTTGTGAAGGCCAGCGCCTATGGCAACGACTTTCTAATCATTCGCAAGGAGTTTCAGGGCGTCTACGCTCCGGCGCTGACGCGTGCGCTGTGCGATCGCCACAACGGGGTTGGAGCCGACGGCGTGGAGTGGTTGAGCGATGAGAGCGGCCACGCGGCGCGCATTCAACTGATCAATGCGGACGGCTCCTTCGCGGAGCTCTCCGGCAATGGGACTCGCTGTGTTGCGGCGCACCTGGTGGCGTGCGGCGGAGCGGAGGACCTGTTGATCGCGACCGACGCGGGTTCAAAGCGCTGCCAGCTTACGGGACGCAGCGGCAACCGCTATGATTTTCTGACCGACATGGGTACGCCGGTGGTAGATGCGCCCTTTGAAATCGACCTGGGCCACGTTCGGTACACCGGTGTGCCGGTTTCGATGGGCAATCCGCATTTTGTCATTTTTGTTCCGGAGTTTCCGGCAAACTGGCGGAAGGACTCGCAGCTGATCCAGGCCCGCACGGACTTGTTCCCTGAGGGAATTAACGTCGAATGGGTGCAGTTTAAGCGCGCTCCTGACATCATTATTCGGATTTATGAACGCGGCGCGGGCGAGACTCAATCGTCTGGAACGGGAACCTCTGCGTCGGCTGCTGCCGCTATCGCCACGCGGCAGTGTGCCGAGAAGTTGACCGTGGTTGCGCCGGGTGGAGTACAGCGGGTGCAGTGGAAGCCGGGGACTTCGCTGATGCTGGAAGGCTCGGCAAGCCTTATCTGCAACGGAGAATTCTTCCTCTAACGATTTTCGTTTAACATCGAACGATGGAGTCAGAGCTTCAGTTCGGCAAGCGGCCCCGAGCCTTGGGAGAGCGCGGCTCGGTGGGCGTGGTCTGCACGGCGAGCTGCGTGGAAGGTTCCGCGCTGGAAGCGGGCTGCAACGGGTTGCGCGCGCTGAGCGGGTGGGGAGTCGAGAGCTCGCCGGTTGCGCTACAACGCGAGGGGGATTTCGCGGGAAGTCCGATGGCGCGTGCGGCAGCCCTGATGGAGATGTGGCAGCGTAACGACGTGGATGCGATTGTCTGCGCTCGCGGCGGCTACGGCTCGAATTATCTGCTGCCGCTGCTCGACTTCGAGGGGATGAAGGCGGCTCCTAAAGCTTTCGTGGGATATAGCGACAACACCTCGTTGCTGCTCGCGCTCGACCGGGCTGGAATGGTCTCGTTTCATGGTCCCATGGTGGCAAGCGACTTCGCCAGGGGCAGTGCGGACGAGTATTCATTTCGCGCCGCGCTTGGCGGATGTGCGCTGGATCTCCGGTTCGCGGCCGGTTCGAGCGTGCAATCACTGGTTGCGGGAGAGGCACAAGGGCCGGTGGTTGGCGGCTGTCTCTCCGTCGTCGTGACTTCGCTCGGAACCCCGTGGGAGATCGAAAGCTCGGGCAAGATTCTGTTTCTGGAAGATGTGAATGAGAAGACATTTCGCATCGACCGGATGTTGATGCACCTGCTGCTGGCAGGGAAGTTTCGCGGCGTTCGCGGAGTTATTTTCGGTGCAATGCCTGGATGTTCGCCTGACTCAGCGACAGAGGAAACTTTGCCGCAAATCATTTGCCGTATTCTCGGAGGGCTTGGCATCCCCATCGTCTTCGGATTTCCCTCGGGGCACGTTGAGTCCGGAAACATCACATTACCGTTTGGCGTTCCGGCAGTACTGCACAGTGTTGATTGCGGTGTTCGGCTGCAAGTGGAGCCGTCAACGTTAATTACAAATCCTTAAGGAATCGTTTGCTTTGATGAAGGCTCGTAGTATCCATCTGATCGGAATCTGCGGTACCGCCATGGCCTCGCTGGCAGGGATGCTGAAGCTGCGGGGACTGGATGTGCGCGGCTCGGACAGTGCTGCGTATCCGCCGATGTCCACCTTTCTTGACTCGCTCGGCATCCCTGTCTTGCAGCCATTCTGCGAACAGAATCTTATTCCGGCAGCCGATCTGGTGGTGGTCGGCAATGCGATCTCACGCGGCAATCCTGAGCTTGAGTACCTGCTGGATCAGCGGCTGCCGATGATCTCGATGCCGGAGGTGGTGCATCAGGAATTCATTCGCGGACACAACTCACTGGTGATTGCCGGAACCCACGGAAAGACCACAACGACCAGCATGGCGGCGTGGATCTTCGAGTTTGCCGGACGCAAGCCGTCGTTTCTGGTGGGAGGGATTGCGGAAAACTTTGGCTCCAGTTTTGCGGTCACCGATGGTAAGGAATTCATCATCGAAGGCGATGAATATGACACGGCGTTCTTCGACAAGGGACCGAAATTTCTACATTATTTTCCGGATTCGGTGATTCTCACCTCGGTTGAATTCGACCATGCTGACATCTATCGCGATCTCGATGCAGTGAAGTTTGCGTTCAAACGCCTGGTGAATCTGGTTCCGCGCCGGGGGCGGATTATTGCCTGGGACGGTAGTGAGAACGTCAGCGAGTGTGTGGCGCGAGCGTTCTGTCCGGTGGAACGCTACGGCTTTCATCCCGATTCCTGCTGGCATATTGAGAATGTGCGGTACGGAGCCGCGAGTACGCGCTGGACAGTTTCTCGCCTGGGACAGCATTTTGCGGATTTTGAATTCGGTCTTGCGGGCGAGTACAACGTCCTCAACGCCACGGCGGCGGCGGCGCTGGCCTACTCGTATGGGATTCACTCCGAGACCATTGCACAGGCGCTGAGGGAATTCCTGTCCGTGAAGCGCCGGCTGGAAGTGCGTGCTGAAATCGGCGGCATCACCATGATCGATGATTTTGCGCATCATCCCACGGCGATTCGCGCGACCCTGGGAGCGCTGCGCGAGCGCTACGCGGGACGGCGCCTCTGGGCGATTCTGGAGCCACGCTCCAATACGTTGCGGCGCAATGTTTTCCAGCACGAATTGGTGGAGAGCCTCGCGCTGGCGGATCAGGTTGTGATTGCCAGTGTCTTCTTCAAAACCACGGACGCACTCAAGGCGGAGGAGCGGCTGGATGTGGACAGCGTAGTCGCCGAACTCGGCGCGCGTGGGGTTGCGGCACGGCAACTCCCTGACGTTGCGGCCATCATCAGCAGCATCGTTCCGAAACTTACCGAGGGAGACGTGGTCGCGATTCTCTCCAATGGCGGCTTTGGCGGAATTTATGAGAAGCTTCCGGAAGCACTTCAACTCCATCAAGGTGAGCATGCGTAAATTGAATCGTCGGCTGCTGATTGCGGGGATTGTTTTGCTGGCCGGCACATTAGCGGCGCAGCAGTCTGCATACTGGTGTCCTGCGGAAGGCGTGTCCTATGGGGTCTCGCTAAAGCAGGCGGCGGAGCACGTTGTGCACGTGGATGCAGTGAGCCATCAACCGGCGCAGGAGTTCCAACTTCCGGTGTGGAATGCGCTGTACGAGATCCGTGATTTTGCCGTCAATGTGAATCACGTGAAGGTGTACGAGGGCGTGCCGGAGTGGCTGTGCGATCGCTGCAATACCCTGGATGGACGCGCCACGAAGAGCGACAAAACCACGTGGAGCGTGTCCACATCCGGCAATCACCCTTGCGTTACTTTCAGCTACGACGTGACGGCGAATGACCCGGGGCCATTCGGCTCCAGCCTCGATCCGCAACATGGATTTTTTAACTGGGCGGAGCTGCTTGTCTATCGTCCGGATCAGCGCAACTCACCGGTCTCCGTGCGCATACTGGACGCTCCCGATGGATGGAAGATGCGCGACGGAGGAATCTTCGGAGCGCGCAGCGCTGAGGAACTCGCCGGTGCTGCGGCGACGGCGCCTACGTACGATCGCCTGGCCGATACACCGGCAATCTTCGGCAAGCTGTACGAAGTTGCGTTTGAGCAGGACGGCGCGACCTATCACGTGGTCGTGGATTCGCCCGATGTTGATCTACGGGCGCTGCAATCGATGCTGCAAAAGATCACAGCCGCCGGTGTGGACTGGATGCAGGATCGTCCTTACGAAGAGTACACATTCTTATATCTGGCTGCTCATGGCACAGGCAGCGGAGGCATGGAACACGCCTATTCCAGTGCGATTGACGTGAGTCCGGAGCGGTTGAAACAGGATGTGCTGAGCGCTGCCGGAGTTTCGGCGCATGAGTTCTTTCACCTCTGGAACGTCAAGCGTATCCGTCCGCAATCGCTGGAGCCGATTGACTACACCCGCGAACAGTATTCACGCGCACTCTGGTTCAGCGAAGGCGTGACCAACACCGCCGCGGACATCATTCAGATGCGCGCGGGCCTTTTCGACGAGAAGCAGATGCTCGCACACTTGGCTTCTGTGATCGGGGGAGTGCAGGCGCGCAGTGCCCGACTCACACAATCGGTGGAAGAGTCGAGTTTAGATACATGGCTCGATCAGTATCCGGTGTATCGTCGCCCGGAGCGCAGCGTCTCCTACTATTCCAAGGGGGAGATCCTCGGATTTCTGATCGATCTTGAAATGCGCCGCCTGACCAATGGCCGCCGCTGCTTGCGCGATCTCTTCCAGTATATGAACCGCCGCTATGCGCAGCAGGGAAGGTACTTCGATGATTCGGAGGGCGTGCGCCTCGCGCTTGAGGTTCTCACTGGAAACGATTTCCGTGAGTTCTTCGCGCGCTATATTTCGGGCACCGACGAGCTTCCCTATGAGCAGTCCTTTGCTTATGTCGGGCTTACTCTGGAGCACCGCCAGAGCGAGCAGGTGTACGCGGGGCTGGTTACTTCCCGAGCCCCGGGAAAGCCCACAACCATCGTTCGCGTCGATGACAACTCGGCCGCCTCGCGGCTTCATCTGATGCCGGGCGACGTAATTCTGGAGGCGGACGGTAAAGCGCTCTCCGGAGATTTTAGCCGCGTCCTGCAAAAGCACGATCCGAAGGTCAGCATGCATCTCAAGGTGGGCTCCGCCAATGGAGACTTACGGGAGCTCGATCTACCGCTCAGTACTCACAAGACGGACGAATATCAATTTGAGGATTTGCCCGCAGTCTCGCCGGCGATGCGGAGCCGCCGCACGGGTTTTCTGCGTGGTGAATTGGAAGGGGAAGCGCAGTGATTCGTCTGATCTTTTGCACCTTGTGCTGGATTTTCTGTGCCATGGTGGCGGCAGTGGTGGGGTTCCCCGTGCTGTATCTCACCGGGAGCGTCGATCTGCTTTGGAGGCTCTCCGTATGGGCCTCCTACGTGGGATACCATCTGGCGGGAATCCGCGTGCGCTCGGTTGGCAGTGAGAAGCTGGAAGCCGGACGGGCTTATCTCTTTATGTCCAATCATGCGTCAAACTTGGACCCACCGATCGTTACGTATCTGCTCGGACGGCGCATTTCGATCATCACCAAGCAGGAGCTGTTTAAGATTCCTCTTTTTGGCCGGGCGATGCGCGCTGCCGACTTTGTGCCGATCAATCGCGCCGACAGCAGAGCCGCGCGCAACAGTGTGCGGGAAGCGGCTCGGGTGCTGCAATCGGGAATGGCAATGCTGGTATTTCCTGAGGGAACACGATCGCCTGACGGAAAGCTGCTGCCGTTCAAAAACGGTTCGTTCCACCTGGCCTTGGAAGCTGGGGTTCCCGTGGTGCCCGTCACCGTTGTAGGTAGCCACGAGGCGTGGGCGAAGGGATCGCCGTCACTGCATGCAGGAGAGGTAGTGGTGCACTTTCATGAGCCCATCGATCCTCGCCAGTTCGCAAAGAGGCAAGATCTACTCGCTACCGTTCGCGCCGCCATTCAGAGCGCGTTGCCTGAGCCATACTGCGATTCGCCTACGGCCGAATCCGCTTAGCGCTGATGCTCATTCCGTCACCGACCTCGAAGGCAGCTTCCGTGGGGCACTTTTCGCCGAGGTCATAATCCTGTGCGTACTTCTTTCCGGTCTGATCCTCAAACGTAATGGTGAACTTGCAGGGAGTTCCGGCGGGCGCCATACGCTGGTGCGTCTGCTCATTTCGAAGCTCAGGCAGGCCGAAGGTTCCGGTAGGGTACTTCACCTCAAGGTTCTCCATGGGGTGTCCGGAGCGGTTCACTATGTCAATGTACATCATGGGCTTGGCGTAGTTGCATCCTGAGGCGGCCAGGACCACGACCGAGAGGCTCGCGAGAACCGCATGACCAGCAGTTTTCATCCTGACATTCTACTCTGGAAGTGGCGGCGTGGCGTGCTGCGAGGAGGCGTTACTTTCCGGCGTCATTTTCTTTCAATGAGCCGGGCGCTTAGGACAACACCATCCCGGCCATCGTGCAGCTTGATAGGAAAAACCAGCACATTCCACTGCCAGTACTGTGACTCGGCCGGCAGATGAGGCATTGCGCGGTGGTTGCGGCGGTCGATATAGGTCTCTCTGGTATCGGCGACGGTGCGGATAATCTCGTGCCATTCCTCGCGCATTTCGGGGTAGTGGTCGAAGATGTTGCGGCCTACATACCATCCCCGCCGCTGGTGACTGAGAGCCGCGAAATAGTCATTCACGTACTGCCAGTTTCCATCGCGGTCCAGGATTTCGATCACCATGTCATCGCCCATTGCCATGATGATGCGCGAGTAGTAGAAGTCGCGCGAATCGACGACTATCGGCTTTCCGCGCCGCTTAGCTTCAAAGCTGCGCAATGCCTGCACTAGATCATCGACGGAGCTGCTGCCCTTCAGCAGATGCATATCGGCAATGCCGCCGAACTTACGCTCCAAGGTCGCCGATAGAATGATGATCGGCACCTCGGGACGCTTGACCCGCAGGGTTTGCGCCACCTCGGTGCCAAACTTACCCGCGCCCAGGTGATAATCCAGCACCGCAATATCAATGTCCGTCAGCTTGGTTTCTGCTTCTTCGATAGAGGCTGCGGTTACGATGTGATAGCCCTTCTGACGCAAGATGGTCGAGCGTACCAGTAAGTTCTCCTCGCGGTCGTCCAGCAGCAACACGGAGATCGGCCGCTGCTCGTCTAACTTGCCGCCTTCCACCACCTCGAACGGCTTACTCTCGTCCATCCGCTATCTCCGGTTCCTTTATATGGGATGCAAAAAGAATGGGAGTCTGACGAAGTAAATCTCCTATTCCGGACTGCGATGCAGTTTCCGGATTGCTCTGGCCAGCTCCGGCAGTTTATTGAAGACAGCTACCGCGCGCAACCATTGACGGTTTTCGATCGCCGGATAGCCGCTTACCGTTGTACCGGCGGCAACATCTCCCGGAATGCCGGTCTGGGCCGTGGCGATTGCCCCGTCCCCAATGCTCAAATGTCCGGCCACCCCGACCTGTCCCGCGAGAATTACGTTGTTGCCCACGTGCGACGATCCGCCCAAACCCACTTGCGAGCACAACATCGTATGCTCACCCACGCTACAACCGTGGCCCACCTGCACCAGGTTGTCAATCTTTGTATCCGCCCCAATTATGGTTTTGCCGATGCTGGCGCGGTCGACGCAGGCGTTTGCCTGGACTTCCACCCGGTCTGCCAGCCGGGTGACCCCGGACTGCACGATCTTATGCCATCCCTTCGCGCCATCGCGGGCAAATCCAAAACCGTCCGCCCCGATTACAACACCGTTCTGCAGGGTTACGTCATCTCCCAGCTCGCAGTACTCACGAACCTGGGCATGGGAGTGAGCGAAGAACCTGTGCCCGATTTTGGCTCCCCGATAGATTACAACGTGGGCGAGCAGCACGGCATCGTCGCCCACCACAGAGCCCGCATCGATGACGACGTAAGGTCCGATGTGCGCGCCTGTGCCAACCTTAGCCGTCGGATCAATCACCGCGGTCGGATGAATGCCGGGCTCATACTTTGGAGGCTGGTAGAAAAGTTCCAGAGTGCGCGCAAATGCCAGATAGGGATTGGGGTGGCGTAGTACTGGACGTTCTTCGGCAGGGAAGTCCGGGGTTACCAGAATCGCCGCTGCGCGGCTGGATTTTGCCTTGGCGGCGTATTTAGGATTCGAGATAAATGTGATCTGCTGCGGACCGGCTTCTTCAATGCCCGCCACGCCAGTGACTTCCGTCTCCGGCGAAGCGTTCTGCAGGGATGCACCGAGAAGCTGGGCGATTTCAGAAAGTTTCATGTTGGGGAATAGCCTACAGGAGCAGCACCTTAGACGCCAGAGGAAGCTGTCGGAGAATTTCTGTTATGAAATTGCGAACGGAGGCACAGGGTTGCAGCTACTCGGCGGGAATGTCGGTAAACAATAGAGGTGTTTGATGTTGAGCGTCGGCCTGCTTGCGGCGCTTGGCCGATGAGCCAATCACCGCCAGTACCGTCAGCTCAGATAGCGCCGAACGCGGCACAAAAATTCGCTGGATGTTGCCCCGGGTATCAGGAGGATTCAGGAAGAACCCCTCTATGCCCACATGGGTGAGGTCATTCGGCATCAATCCTTCCAGAATCTCACCGTCGCGGAAGCGCAGGCGAAGCCACAGGCCCTCCACTCGTGGCCGGGTCGTAAATGTCTTTCGCTGCAAGGAATTCGGTTCCGCAAAGTCCCTCACAAAGTAGACGCCCTTGATCTCCCCGAGGTCAATCAGGACGACGTTTCCGGCGGTATTCAGCAGTTCTACTTTGTTGCCCGCAAGGAAATCCGCAGCCGCGATGTAGCCTTGCACGCTGTCGCGGTCCATTTTGCGGACGATTACCTTCTTGTGTGTAGATGCCATACCATCCAATTACGCGTGGTCTGCTCCGATGGCCACAACCTGGAGCGTTTACCAATTGTCGCACCCTCTTGGCCGGGGACCGATACAAAAATTGGCCGGAGTAGTTGATCGGTTACCCGAGGTGCTTTCGGCTGGCTCCTATGTTCTCTCTCCACTCCACGGCTTTCCAGTTTCAGAGTAGCCAAGTACGTCTGGTCTGTGATATTGTCTGGAGTTTGTAGCGGAAATGCGACACTTCGCTGTAAGTAGCTATCCGCAAAAGAGTTATTTCTGGATGGTCATAGCGCTATCATAGATAGTTGCTTCAAGTATATTCTAGCTATTGACTCATAACGGATTGATTTAATTACCTATAAACAATGGCCGATTACATTTACACGATGGAGAGCCGGTTATCGCCCGAGCAGATACGGGCGGTAAATCTGGTGCAGCAAATTGCCCGCTCCCACGGCATGAATATCTATTTGACCGGGGGGGCAATCCGCGACATTCTCACCGGATTTCCTATCCGTGACTTGGATTTCACCGTTCAGGGTAACCCCTTAGAGTTGCAGCGCGATATTGAAGAAGCAGGCGGGATCGTAGATATGGTCGATCCGGCCTTCTGCGTGATTCATGCGATTGCGCAAGGCACGCGAGCTGAGATCAGCATGGCTCGCGCCGAGGTTTTCGACCAGCCCGGCAAGCCGCCCCTGGTGACGCCCGCAACCATCAACGAGGATCTCCGCCGCCGCGACTTTACCTTCAATGCGATGGCACTGTCGCTAAATGACGGCTCACGCGGCCTGCTGCTCGACCCTTTCAATGGTGCGGCTGACATCGAAGCCAAGTTGATTCGGATTCTGCACAGCTATGCGTTTCTGGAAGATCCTTCGCGATTGATTCGTGCCACCCGTTTCGCGGCGCGTTTCGGGTGGACTCTGGAGGAGCGCACCCGCGCCCGCTATGATTCGGCTCGGGAGGGTGATTACATTAGCTTTATCTCAAAACGCGCTATCGGATATGAGATTGAGCAGATTGCACACGAAGAAAATCCGATTGCGGTGATGCAGGCGCTGGAGAGCGAAGGCTGGCTGAAGGTCCTCTGCCTGAAATGGACGGTAGCCAAAGCTGATATTCCTGAATTGACGGCGCTACTGAAGACCCGAGCTACGATGGCTGAGTTTGGTATCAGCGTAGACGCGGCGCCGGCGGTGATGCACTTTCTCACCATGAAGCTGGGTGAGACCGAGATCGCGGCGATTCAACGGCTGATCCCGCATCGCGAGTTTGTGGCGGCTTGGACGCGCCTGGAGAGCGACGCTAAGGAGCTTTCAAAGAAGCTTCTTTCTAAAGAGGGCGCGTTGAATTCTGGCGCATGGAAGATACTCTCCTCCGCAAAACCAGAGGCGTTGCTGTTTTTGGACGTTACCGGCCACAATAAGACAGTGGACGAAAAGATAAAGAAGTTCTTGGGAGAATGGCGCAAAGTTCAAGAAACGCTGCCATTTGCGCAAATGGCTGAGCTTCGCATTACACCTCAGCTCCCGGAGTACTCGCGGATTTGCCAGGAGGCGTTTCTGCTGCTGCTGGACGGGAAATTACGTACGGAGGCCGAGATCATGAAGTTTCTCGCCCCCTTTGAACCGCCTCCGCCTCCACCTCCGCCGACGCCGGTACGCCGCGGACGTGCAGCCTCCAAGAAGGCTCAAGCTCCAGCCGCAAAAGCTGCCGTGCAAAATTCGGCTGTTCTTGAAGTCGCCGTGGCAGCGACCGTAAGCAGCCAAGCCCCGGAGGTTGCGGTTGAAAGCAAGCCTGTGGCGCGAAAGAAGCCTTCCTCGCAGAAGGAGTCCGCAAAAGCATCTGTCTCCCTTGAGGTGAAAAAAAACAGTGCGCGCCAGTTGGCAACAGGAGCGGCGAAGGCACCGGCGAAAGCGGCCTCAAAGACAAAAACCGCCGTGAGGGCCACTTCGAAGCGAGCGTCAGCGGCCAAGGCACCTACGTCTTCCAAACGTACGCCTTCGAAACTTGTGCCTTCTAAGCCCAGGGTGAAGGCTGCTGCAATCAAGAACGCTCGAAAGCCAGCGCCGGCCAAAAAGCGGCACGGGCAACACACCAGCAAGCCCGAGAAGAAGCACTCCAGGGTGCGCTGAACGGAACTTAGAAAAGGCCCAGTCGCTGGGCCTTTTTTGATGCACAATACCAATGAAAATCTAAAGCGCGAGCTTGCTGCTCCAGCTATTTGGAAGGCTTTTCTGGAGATAACGGCGCTTGCTTGGGGACTGTGCTTTCCACGCCGTTCTTGTGACATTGGCATTTTGCAATGATGGCGGAGTGGATGCGGCTGCGAAGGTCGTCGGGTAGTTCGTAGAGTTTCGAGCCCCGGTAAATCTCAATTGTGCTCTTGGTGGTATTGCAAACGACGTAGCAGTTATGGCACCACTGCAAATGCTCCTCTAACTCGGCCTTGGTCTGCGAATCCATGGTGTCGTCGAGGTAATCGGTTAGCTCTTTTAAGAAATCAGAGCATTTCACGGTCGTGTGTCTCCATCGCGTCGCTTGAAGTACTTATTGAGACGCTCGCGCAATTGCAAACGTGCCCGCAGCAATCTTGACTTCACTGCCGGAACACTCAACTCCAGTGCCGCTGCGGTCTCTTCGGTCGAAAGCCCCTCGACATCGCGCAACACAAACACGGTTCGGAAGCTTGGAGGCAAGCCCTGGATGGTTTTTCCCAGGATGTCCTTCAACTCCGCCTGCGTGTACAACTGCTCCGGATTGGGAGTCCAGTCCGCGATCTCGCGCGGCATGGAATCCTCTTCCGTTTTGACATCCTCGTCGATCGAAACCGTGCGCTCCGGTCGCCTCCGCCGCAGCCGCATGAGCGCTTCATTCACTGCGATCCGAACCAGCCACGTGTAAAACTTGGATTGCCCCTGGAACTGCCCGAGGTTCTGATACGCCTTGAGAAACGCGTCCTGAACTACATCCTCGGCATCCTCGCGATTCTGCGTAATATGCTGCGCGATACGGAAGACGTTTCGATCGTAACGCCGCACCAACGATTCAAAGGCAGCGATATCGCCGGAGCGTGCCGCTTCGACCAGGATGCTCTCTTCGCTCGGTGGCTCTCCTACTTTGTTTTCGATGGCTTCCATTCGTCCGTCGATTCAGAATTTGCGTGACTAATATTACGAGATGAATTGTCCCGTGCCACATTGTATCGGGTGAAGGGGCGGATGACAAAAGCTGAATGAGAGAATGGATGCATCTGATAAGGGATATGCTCATTTTGGGTTCGCGGACATTGACACGGTGCGAAGTGGCCACCATAATCCGAGCAGCCTCCTAATGCGGCAATTCCACCGGGAGCAGCGCCGGACAGAGCCATGCAAAACGAAGATTTAATTCGCGAGATTGCCACCAAAGCCTTTTGTGAAGCGCTGCAAGAGAACTCACAGGAGATCGCCGGGAATATTGCACGCAAGATGGGGGCCGCGCTTGGACGGCAGACCGAGCAGCGCGAGCGGACCAAAGAATTGCGCGATGGGACCATACTAATTGCCGGCTCCAGGACGCAGACCGAGACCCTGGAAACATTGTTGGCGGCAACTTCGGCGATCGCTCCTGGTTGCGGACTGTTGGTGGTACATGGAACCCAGGCAACCGGATGGAGCTGCCACGGCCTCACTACTCTGGACAGGTTCAAGCGGGCCAGTTTGGACTGCACGAGGGGAGTGGCGGCTACGGTGATCAGCTCTTGTTCGGCGAAGGCTACGCAGGTTTTCGAACTCGATCCGGTGTTCACCGCCAACCTGGGACTGGAGAGCGCGGCGCGGATTCTGCTGGTTCCGGTGTTGCTGAAACAACGCGTGGCCGCCCTGCTGATCGCTCTTTCCGAGCAAGCTGACGATCTGGCTGGGCTGGAACTGCTGGTGCAGGTGGCGCAACTGGTGTTGGATTTGCAAGCGTACCGCAAGGCATCGCCGCAGCACACAGCCGAGCCGCCACGCCAGGCGGTGACACAGCACCCTGCAGCGGAAGCACCAAAGCCCGCGCCTGTCCCGCCCAGCCCTCAGTGGGTTCACGAGGCAGCCGCTCCGGAATCCAGACCAGCGGCCCAGAATGCAGTCGCGAGCACGGATGCATCGCAGTCCGCTCCTCCACCGGTGGACGAGGCGCACGAGAAGGCCCGGCGCTTTGCCAAGCTGCTGGTGGAAGAGATCAAGCTCTACAACCACACTAAGGTGACCGAGGGACGCGCGCGAGGCGATCTCTACAGCCGTCTACGCGAGGACATTGAGAAGAGCCGGGCGGCGTATGAGAAGCGCTACGGTGATTCCGTTAGGGACGTGGATTACTTTACTCAGGAGTTAATCAGAATCCTTGCAGATAACAACCCGGCGGTGATGGGAACAGGCTTTCCGGGGTAAACTGCAAGTGGCTGTCATGTTCACAAAGTTTCGAATCCTCGCGATCCTCCTCCTGGCGTTTACAACCCTGGCCGCCGCCCACCCGGCCCCGGACAAGACCAAATCGTCAGCCCACAAGACGCAGGCGCACAAGACCAGCGCCGCGCAGAAGATTTCCCCGCAAAAGCGAAGAAGCAATCAACGCCCGGGCCGGGCTGCCGCAAGAAGAGCTGCTCCGGCCAAGGTGCGGCGCATGGCGCGGGCCTTCGTGGCTTCGGTTGATTTGAAAGTGATGGCGCGGCAACTGGTGGAGAACCGTACCCCCGCCGCCTATGCCGGGGTGGAGGGTTACGCTCGCCGCCATGCGGCCAGCGATGCAGGCGCGCTGGCGTGGCTGGCAGTGGGCTATTCGCGCGTTCTGGATCAGCAATATCCGCAGGCGATTACCGCCCTGGAAAAGGCAAAACCCCATGCTGGCGAGCTGTATGACTATGTTCGTTATCTGGAGGCGGTCTCCTACGGAGCTGAAGGGAATAGCGCAAAAGTTGTGGAACTGCTGCACAACTTCGATGAAGAGACGGCTGAATCAATCTTCCTGAGGGATGTAGTGGATGTCTACGCCACGGCTTTGATCGCTGAAGGCAACAAGCAGGAGGCGATTGCATACCTGGAGGCGCACCGGCAGCCGGTGAAGGCCTCGGTGGAGCTGGCGCTGGGCAAATGTTATCTGCACACGGACCATCCCGAGAAGGGAATGGAGATCCTGAGGCATCTGTACTTCACGATGCCGGCCAGCACGGAGGCGGCGGAAGCGGCTGCCCAGATGACGGCGAATGGCTCGGCACTCGAAGGCAGCTACAGCGACGTAAGGACCAGGGCTGATTTGCTGGCGAAGGCAGGCCGCTGGTCCGAAGCGGCGCGGGAATACCGTCAGCTCCAGAGCACGGCTCCGGCAAGCGAACTGAGTGAGATTGAGGTGGCGCTGGCGGCGGCGTTGCGGCATACGAGTGATGCTGCGGAAGGACGCGCGCTGCTGGATCAGTTGCAGGCCTCCGGCGAGGCCAACGCACAGCGGCTTTACCTGCTGAGTGAAATTGCGCGCAACGAGAACAACGAGAGCGCGGTGGTGCAAAATCTGGAGCGCATCCGGCAGGAGTCGCCCACAAGCCCATGGTTCGAGCATACGCTGCTGTTGGCGGCGAACATGTATCTGCTGGAGAAGAATTACGACCGCGCCATCGATATGTTTCGCGAGATGCAGCAGCGCTTCCAGACTAGCCCCCGCGCCAGCTACGCGAACTGGAAGGCCGCTTGGCTGACCTACCGGCAGGGACGGACGGAGAACGCCAAGAAAGATTTTGAAAATCAGGTGCTGTGGTATCCAGATCGCCCCGAGGTTCCAGCCGCTCTGTACTGGCGGGCGCGCATCGCGGAAGACGAGCACGACTACGCCATGGCTCGGGCTTGGTATACAAAGCTGGGTGAACGCTTCCACAACTACTATTACGGATACCTGGGACGCGAGCGGCTGGCACAGTTGCCGGCGTCGGCAGTCAATGTTGCGCTCACCCGGGATGCGATATTGGCGCAGATTCCTGAGTTGAAGGCGCCGGGACCGGAAGCGCTGGAGTTGGAAGCTCCGCCGGATCAGTTGCGCGCCGAGAAGAGCCGGCTGCTGCTCAATGCCGGTCTGAATGAGTTTGCCATTCGCGAACTCCAGGCCGAGCAGGGCGGACAAGGTGCGCGGTGGGCCACACTGCAGATTGCGCGCATCTACGAGGAGAGCGGACAGAATCATCGCGCGATTCAGTTTCTGAAGAAGGCGCTGCCGGGCTATTACTCGGTGGATCTGGGGGCATTGCCTCGCCCTTACTGGGAGATATTATTTCCGCGTCCATACTGGACGGATCTGCAGCGGCAGGCGATGGCGAACTCGCTGAACCCATACCTGGTGGCTTCGCTCATCCGGCAGGAGAGTGAGTTTAATCCCGGCGCGGTCTCGCACGCCAACGCCTATGGCTTGATGCAACTGCTGCCCGAGGTGGGCAGGGGTGAGGCCAGGGCTGCGCACATCCGGCATTTCTCCATTGCGTCGCTGCTGGTGCCCAACGTCAACATCCAACTCGGCACCCACTACTTCCGGGAGATGGTGACACAATACAACGGGCAGGTGGAGTACGCGCTGGCCGCCTATAATGCGGGTTCCAACCGCGTCGACGACTGGCTGCGCAGTGGACACTACCGCGACGTGCCGGAGTTTGTGGAGTCGATTCCGTTCACCGAAACCAGGGAATACGTGCAGGCAATTGTGCGCAACGCAAAGGTGTATCAGCGGCTGTATCCGCAGCCATAAACAACCAGCCGACGAATCGCTGGGGTGAGCTGGCTCTCCTCAAACAACGTGTGCCCGTGCGAAGATAGACTCTGGATGACGGAGATCCGCGGAGCACATGGAGAGAACATTTCGCCGGGTATTTAAGGCGTTTCAATATCGCGATTTCCGTCTGATGTGGATCGGAGCCTGCACGTCCAGCATCGGCACCTGGATGCAGATTGTGGCGCAGGGCTGGCTGATCTACCGGCTGAGCCATTCGGCCTTTCTGCTGGCGCTCGATCAGTTTCTCGGCGGTGTTCCCATCTTTCTCTTCTCGCTGATCGGCGGGGTGGTGGCCGACCGGATGGAGCGACGGAAGATTCTCCTCGTCTCCCAATATGTGCAGATGGCGAGCGCCGCGCTGCTCACCGTGCTGGTGGCGTCAGGATTGACGCATGTGTGGCCGATTCTCTGTCTCTCGTTCGTCTCCGGCCTAGCCCAGGCTTTTGGCGGGCCGGCATACCAGGCGCTGATCCCAACGCTGGTCAAGCGCGAGGACATGCCCAACGCCATCGCGCTGAATTCGATTCAGTTCAATATGGCGGTGACCATTGGACCGGCGCTCGCCGGTGTTGCGCTGGCAAAGTTAGGCGAGAAGTGGTGCTTCGGGCTGAATGCTCTTTCGTTCCTTGCACCCGTCATCTCGCTCTCCATCATCTCGGCCCGATTCCTGCCGGAGAGTACCACCGAATCGATCTTCGGCAGCCTGAAGCAGGGCATCCGCTTCGTCCGCAAGCAGAACTCCATGGAGGCGTTGATCGTCCTGGCGTTCTGCATGACGGCCTTGAGTATGCCGATGCGGACTTACCTTCCGGTGTTCGTTAAAGACATCTTTCATCGGGGCCCGGAAGTTTACGGAAGCTTGCTGTCGCTGATGGGAATCGGCTCGATCTGCGGTTCGCTGACGATCGCCGGAAGGGGCAATATACAGGACAAGGGGCGCTTCGCCCTCACCGTGCTCATCCTCTTGGGAGCCGGAATCGCGGGGTTTTCCCTGTCGAGATCGTTGCCCCTGAGCTATGCCATGCTGGCGCTGGTAGGGGCTTCCATGATGGGTGTTTTTGCTACGGTGAGTTCACTGGTGCAGTTGATTACCACCAACGAAATGCGCGGCCGGGTGATGAGCGTGTACAACTGCGCATTCCGCGGGGGCATGCCGATGGGAAACCTGCTGACAGGATGGCTGGTTCCTATCTTCAGCGCGCCCGTGGTGCTGGCGGGAAACGGATTTTTGTTGATTCTGGTGGCTCTGTACTTTCTGCTGGTGCAACGGCGCGTGGCCGCGCTTTGACCTACCGGAACACGTAAGTTAATCTCCTGGCATCCAGCTCTGCTTCAAACTCCGCCAGCGTTTTTTTTGCCGAAGATCAGGTCTATGCATAGCAGCGTGGCTCCGCAGACGATGGCACTGTCAGCAAGGTTGAAGTCAGGCCACGTGTGGTTGCCGATATAGAAGTGGAGGAAGTCGGTGACCCGGCCAAACAGGATTCGGTCATAGAGATTGCCGACGGCTCCGCCGAGGATGAAGGCGAGAGCCAGGCCGGTCCAGGTGAACTTTGCGGCAGACTTCCAGAGCAGATAGCAGACCACGATCATCGCGGCCGCGGAGAAGCCGACCAGCAGAGGGACGCGCACGCGTTGCGGCCACTCGGCAAACAGGCTGAACGCCGCGCCGGTATTCTCCACGTGGGAGATGGAGAAAAAATTCGGAATCACCGGCACATTGCCGAAGTTCAACGCGACATGGTGATCGACGAAGAGCTTGGTGAGGCGGTCGAGAAGGATCACGACCGCCGACACCGAGAAATAGATAAAGCGCAGGGCCGCACGCGACATTATGCGTTGGGGCCCCCGGCCTGTTCGCCCACAATGACCGCGAGATTTGTACTGCAACGCTCGCAGACCGTGGGGAAGGCCGTGTCCTCGCCGACATGGGTGGAGAAGTTCCAGCAACGCTCGCACTTCACGCCCTCGGCCTTGCCCACTTCAAAAGCGATTTCGGATTCAGGCGCGCCCTGCTGCAACTCCACCTGCGAGACAACGAAGAATCCCGGAAGCTTGTCGGCATACTGCGCGAGCCGCCTGTAATCATCGCCAGAGGCGGTGATGGTGACGCGAGCTTCAAGATTGGCTTTGATGATTTTGTCGTTGCGCAGCTCTTCCAGCTTTCTTAACGCCAGCTCGCGAATGGTGAAGAGATAGTCCCAATCGGAGCGGACTTGGGCGGCCTGCTCGCGATCACGGATTTCTCCGGTCACATCGTTCGTGTTAGGAAGCAGCGCCAGGTGCACGCTCTCCGGACGCGACAGCATCTTCGGCATAAACTGCCAGGCCTCGTCGGCGGTGAAGCTGAGAATGGGAGCGACGAGGCGGAGAAGAGCCTCGCCGATACGCCACAGCGCAGTCTGCGCGGACTTGCGTTCGCGCGAGGAGCGCGGAAAGGTGTAGAGGCGATCCTTCAAAATATCAAAGTACTGCGCGCTGAGCTCGACCGCGAAGAATTCATTCAGGCGCTGGTAGATGCGGTGAAAGAGCATCTGGTCATACCAGGCGCAAACTTCAGCCGTGAGATCGGCGGTGCGCATGAGCATGTACTGGTCGATCGGTTCCATCTGCTCGAAGGCAACCACATCCTGCGCGGGTGAAAAGCCGTGCAGGTTTCCGAGGATGTAGCGGAAGGTGTTGCGGATTTTGCGGTAGTTCTCCGCCACCCGAGCCATGAGGTTTTCGCTGGCGCGCACGTCCTCGCGGAAATCCACCGAGGCAACCCAGTAGCGCACGATCTCACCGCCCATGCGCTTGGCGATATCGACCGGATCGACAGTGTTGCCCAAGGACTTGGACATCGCGCGGCCGTTTTCGTCAAGGGTCCAGCCATTGGTGGCGACGGCCTTGTAAGGAGCCTCGCCGTTGAGTCCGATGGAGCAGAGCAGGGAAGAGTGGAACCAGCCTCGATACTGATCGCCGCCCTCCAGATACATATCGGCGGGCTTCCACTTGCCAAAGATCTGGGGCAGGACGGAGGCCTGCGAGGAGCCCGACTCAAACCACACGTCGATGATGTCCATCTCCTTACGGAATGCGGTTTCGCCGCAGTGCGGGCAGTGGGTTCCGGGAGGGATGATCTCAGAGGCGGGAGACGCATACCAGGCGTCGGAGCCCTCACGCTCAAAGAGGTTGACGACCGCCCGGTTGGTGGCCTTGTCTTCCAGCAGTTTGCCGCAACCTTCACAGAAGAAGACCGCGATTGGAACACCCCAGATGCGTTGGCGGGAGATGCACCAATCCGGACGTGTGGCGACCATGTTGGAGATGCGTTCTTCGCCCCAGGAGGGGTCCCAGCGGACACCGGCGATGGCCTTGAGGGCTTCGGTGCGCAGGGTGCCTTCGTTGATCGCGCCTTCCATGGAGATGAACCACTGTTCGGTGGCGCGGAAGATGACCGGCTTGTGACAGCGCCAGCAATGCGGATAGGAGTGCTCGATGTTTTCGCGTGCGAGCAGAACGCCACGGGACTGGAGCAACTCCACGATCGGCTCGTTGGCGGCGAAGACCCTCTTGCCATCGTACTCGGGTAGCCCCTCGCAGATGTGGCCACCAGCGTCAACCCGGGTAGTGGGATCGAGCCCGTACTTGACCCCGGTGTAAAAGTCATCGGCGCCATGGGCAGGGGCGGTATGAACCGCGCCGGTTCCCTGATCCATGGTGACGTAGTCGGCAAGCACGCCGAGGATGTCGCGCTTGAGGAAAGGATGGGCGAAGATTGCGCGCTCGAGTTTTGCGCCGGGGAAGGTTGCCAGAACGGTATGCCCGGCGTCCTTGCCGATTCCAAGTTTAGAGATGACCGCGGGGGCGAGCTCGACGGCGAGAAGATAGACTTGGCCGGTGGCGTGGTCGAGGATGGCCTGGTACTCTGCCCGCGGATGGAAGGCCACGGCCATAGAGGCGGGCAGGGTCCAGGGTGTGGTGGTCCAGATGACGGTGCTGACCTTACCGGCGTAAGCAGCGAGCGCGGGCGCGATGGCCGCAGGGTCGCTCTTGAGCGCGTATTTCACATACACGCTGGGACTGGTGTGGTTGGCGTACTCGACCTCGGCTTCGGCAAGCGCAGTGCGGCAATGGATGCACCAGTAGACCGGCTTGAGCCCCTTGTAGACGAGACCTTTCTCAAAGAAGGCGTAGAAGTTCTCAATAACTTTTGCCTCGTACCCCTTGGTCATGGTGGAGTACGGGTGCTCAAAATCACCGAAGACGCCGATGCGCTGAAATTGGTCGCTCTGGATGTTCATGTACTTATCGGCGTACTTACGGCAGGCGTGGCGGACCTCGAGGGGGTCCATCTCAAGCTTTTTGCGTCCGAGAGCTTCATCTACTTTGATTTCGATCGGCAGGCCATGGCAGTCCCAGCCGGGGACGTAAGGGGAATCGAATCCAGCCATGGTGCGGGACTTAACGATGAAGTCCTTGAGGCACTTATTGAGGGCGTGACCGAGATGGAGAGCGCCATTGGCGTAAGGTGGTCCATCATGCAAGACGTAGGAGGGTGCGCCCTGACGCGATTTTCTAACCAGCTCGTAAATGCGAATCTTTTGCCAGTATTCGAGCATCTTCGGCTCGTTCTGGGGCAGGTTCGCCTTCATGGGAAAATCGGTTGTGGGCAGATTGACGGTTGCCTTAAGGTCCACTCGGGTCTATGTCTCCGATCAATAAACTAAGCCAGCTACGGTTTAATCCGCATCTACAAAGTACTTGAATCTCTTATTATAAGCCGAGAGACGCATAGGGCCAGAGAGACCAGGATTCAATTGTGTGGCGAGCTGCGGCTCATACCGTTGTGAAGGGTTCGCGAAGCAAAGAAACAAATCATCGTGACAGGGCCGTAAACACATCCCATGAGCACATGCGTGCTCAGCTTTCGGCTAAGCTGCCGGTGAAATTTCCCGGAACAATCCGGAAGCAAAGTTAATCGGCTGCAGGATACAACTTCGGTGGCGAAGGGCTTATCTCAGTGAGGTGAGAGAGAGCGGTTCAGGGATGGTAGAGCCGCGGATGGGTGCAGGCCGAAGCGTATGGAATTCCGTGGGGGATTTCAACGCGCAGCGGCGGCGCAGGGATTAGAGCCGCAGTACACACAACCACAAGCCCCGGGTGTGGGCTGGGTCAGATCATGCCGAATCAAGATGCAGTGCTACCAATGATGAAAGATGAGCCGGAGCTCAATTTGTTGCTGCGGGAGGATCTCAATCCCCCGCTTTGGCAATCGCTGTTCACGAGTATTCGGGACCGGTTGTTTCCGAAAAAGCTTCCCCCGTTGCAGCTCACATCCCGCCCGATCAAGGTCGCGGAGATCTGGGGTGAGTACAACTACAAGAAGAGGAGCGCAGGCGTCTCGCTGGTGGTTCATGTGGCGGCGGTTGCTGGGTTAATCATGCTCTCGATTGCCGGCGCAAGGGTGATCACCAAGCCATCGCAGCAAATCACTCTGGTGGCGCCCGACATCAGTGACTACATGCCGCTCTCGCAAAAGGCGCATGACCAGATTGGCGGCGGTGGCGGCGGCGGAGACCATGACAAACTGGTGGCTCCCAAAGGCAAGCTGCCCAAGCTTTCCATGCAGCAGATAACCCCTCCAGCGATGGTGATTCGAAACGACAATCCTAAATTGGCGGTGATGCCTACGGTCGTGGTTCCCCCACAGATCAAGTTGCCCACGACGGCGGCATTGAACTTCGGCGACCCTAAGTCGGCGCTACCGGCCGGACCGGCATCGAATGGCACGGGATTGGGCGGAGGGATTGGTTCTGGGAGCGGCGGCGGAGTCGGCAGCGGAACCGGGCCGGGCGTAGGTCCAGGCCGTGGCGGCGGGATCGGCGGTGGAGTGTTCCGCGTGGGCGGAGGCGTGAGTGCGCCGCGGGTTCTGGAAAACCCAAGCCCCGATTACAGCGAGGAAGCCCGCAAGGCAAAATACCAGGGAACCGTAGTGCTATGGCTGATCGTAGATGCCAATGGCAAGCCGCGCGACGTGAAAGTGGCGCGCAGCCTGGGCATGGGGCTGGATCAGAAGGCAGTCGAGGCCGTGCGCCTCTGGAAATTCCAGCCGGCGACGAAAGATGGCACCCCGGTGGCGGTTCAGATCAACGTGGAAGTCAATTTCCACCTGTATTGATAGGCTGTCCGGAGGCCGGCTCAATTGAATGGTGAATCGAGAGAGGAAACATCCTCTCTCTTTTTCTTTGCATGCATGTTTTCGCATGCCACTCGCGTGGTATCAAGTAGATAGACGAAACGTGGCTTGGAGCGGGTGATAGACGCTCGCGTCCCGTATGGTGTGCGAATGAGCGAAGAAACGGCCAATTGTACGATCTGCAGGCAGCCTCTGGGGGAAAACGGCCGTTGCCAGCATTGCGATGAAGACGCGCATATCTGGACGATTCAGGATTGGCGTCCGCTGCTGACCCTAGCGCTGGTCATCGTGCTCGGCTTTTCGTTCACCCGCCTTGTGGTCAGCATCTTCAACGAAAAACGGAGTGCGCTAGGTGCGGAATACTACGCGGTCGGACTGCGGGCGATGGAAGCGAAACGTCCCGCGCAGGCGGTGGACGCCTTTGAGACCGCGCTGGTCTATTCCCATGACAATTTGCAATACCGGCTAAAGCTTACGGATGCGCTGGTAGCCTCGGGCGCAACCGGCGAAGCTCTGGCCCAGTTGCAAGCCTTCCGGGAGCAGCGCCCACAGGATGCCGAGGTAAATCTGAAGCTGGCGCGGCTGGAGGCCCAACGCCAACATGTGGACGAGGCCCTGCGCTACTACCAGAACGCCATCGATGGAGTGTGGCCGGAGCACGGCGATCCGGCTGCGCAACGTATTGCAGCACGCTTTGAAGCTGCTGAATATCTGGTAGGGCAAGGCCGCCAGAATCAGGCCGAGGCGTCACTGCTGGCGCTGGCAGGAGTTCTCCCCACCTATTCCCCGGAGCAGGGAAAACTCGCGGATCTCTATCGGCGCAACGGCGATCCGGCTCGTGCTTTGAGTATCTACCTGTCGCAACTGGGTGTGAATAGGAAAGATAACGCCGCAATCTTCGGTGCGGCACAGGCCAGCTTTGCCGCCGGCAGCTATGCAAATGCGTTGCATTATCTGGAAGAGCTGAAGCCGGAGACTGCGGAATCACAAGCACTACGGCTGGAGTTGGAACGCATGGAAGCACTCGACCCGTTCGCGCCGAGCGCTACCGGAAAGATACGCACCGAGCGGACGATGGCAGTATTCCGCATCGCGATCGCGCGCCTCGCGGGATGCGAGGTGCCATTCGCCCAGGCTTTGGCAAACTCCGCGAGGACGACGTCGGCGAAGGATCCGGAACAGTGGAGCGGATTTGCAAAATGGGCCGAACAACTGTCTCCCATGATGAGCGAACGGAAGCTCCGTGGCCGGGATGATGTGATTGAAAGCACGATGCGGTTTGCGTTTCAGGCGGAGATGGCCGCACAGAAGAATTGCGGGAAACTGACGTTGAACGATGAAGCGCTGCTGCTGCTAGCGCGCGAACGCATGGGGGCAGGCCAATGAAGCCGCGTAGTGGCCGCAGCCGTGAGGCGCTGCTGAAATTGATGGCTACTCCGGTGCGCCGGAAGTACTTTGAAACCTTGCGCCGGATGCTCGGCCCGGCTGGACTCATCTCGATTCGCGAAGAACAATTCTTCCTGGTACTGGCCATAGCAATTGGCATTCTTGCGGGCTTTTGCGTCGTACTTTTCCGGGTTGCCATTGCTACGGCGAGGCTCTGGCTGCTGGGCAGTTCGATGCGTCCCAGCGTGCCACGGGTGGTACTGGTCCCGGCTCTGGTGGGGCTGGTGATTGCCGTGTTGGCCGTCCGCTTCTTTCCACGAGTTCGAGGCAGCGGAGTGAACCAGACCAAGGGCGCTCTGTACATCTACGATGGCTACATTTCTACCGAATCGGCGGTGGGAAAGTTCGTTCTAAGCGCGCTGGCCATTGGCAGTGGACAGTCTTTGGGGCCGGAAGATCCAGCGCTGCAGATCGGCGCGGGCGTGGCCTCGGCACTGGGCCGGTGGCTGAAGCTCTCAAAAGAACGCCTGCGCCTGGTCGCGCCGGTCGGTGCGGCGGCAGGCTTAGCGGCCGCCTTCAACGCTCCCATCACAGCGGTACTGTTCGTGATCGAGGAAGTGATCGGGCGCTGGAGTGCCGGAATCCTGGGCGCGGTAGTGCTGGCGGCAATCTCCAGTGTAGTGGTGGAACGCTGGTTCATGGGCGATGAGTCGTTGTTCCGCGTTCCGCAGTATCAACTGGGACACGCCGGAGAACTCATCGCCTACGCGGTGCTCGGGGTGGTCGGGGGCGTGGCATCGCTGGTATTCGTAAAGGCCATCAAGCACCTGCGGCCAAGGCTGCGTCGTCTGCCGCAATGGTCGCAATACCTGCAGCCTGGAGTGGCGGGCCTGCTGATCGGAGTGATCGCAATCTGGTTTCCGCAGGTGCTGGGCGCTGGATACGAGTGGATGGACCTGGCGATGCACAACCGGTTTCCGTGGGAAGTGCTGGGAATTATCGCCGGATTGAAGTTGCTCTCCACCGCCCTGAGCTTTGCCACCGGAACTCCGGGCGGACTGTTTGCGCCGGTGTTGTTCATGGGCGCGATGCTAGGCGGGTCGGTGGCCATGCTGGAGCAGCAGATGTTTCCGTCGTTTGCAGTGCCGGTGGGCGCGTATGCGCTGGTTGGTATGGGGGCACTGTTTGCCGGGATTCTACGCGCGCCCATGACCTCGGTCTTCATGATCCTCGAGGTGAGCGGGAACTACTCGATCATTCTGCCGGTCATTATCTGCAACACCATCTCCTACGTGATCTCCCGCGGCTTCCAGGAAGTGCCGCTGTTTGACCTGCTTTCCCGCCAGGATGGCCTTGACCTGCCGTCGCTGGAAGATGAAAGCGAGCAGTCCATCCTGCGCGTGGAGGATGCGATGCATCCCACCATGGGCCGGGCTCTGCTGGGGGATGAATCGATCGCGTCGGCGCGGAGCATCGCCGGCAGCACGCAAGAGGAGCACTTTCTGGTTTCGCTCGGCGAAGGGCGCTGGAGCGTTTTGAGTCGCGAGTCACTGCTCAATCCGGCAAACGATGAGAGTATGCCAGTGCGTGTCCTGGTCCGCGCGCGGGTGCCGCGCCTTCACCTGGATCAGTCGCTGGACGTGGCGCTGCGCTTCATTAAGGATCGCCCGCTGCTGCCGGTAGTGCATCGCGGCAATATGGATCTGCTGATGGGCGTGGTGAGTGTCGAAGGCATTCTCCGCGCCTACCGCAAAGCGGGACTAGCGGAACCGGAGACTGCAGACGTTTCGTGAACTTTCGCCCATGATTTCCGAATGTTCTCTCAATCCTAATGTCAGAACGCTGCAGAGTTCCTCACCAGTTGGTGATGTCCGCGCTCCCTTGATGGTGGCAACTCTCCGTTGATCTTGGCCGTGCGCCGGAGAGCCAGCTTATCCTCGGCCTTCCTGACGGTGCTGCCGCCGATCTCCCGGTGGAGTTTTCCGGCTGCATCGGTCCATCGGATCCAAAGGATGCCCGACCCCGGGGTCTTCTCAAAGACCCCACGGGGCAGGCTGCTGAGCTTCTTTCCACGTGTGCTGTCAGTCATAGCCTCAGTGTATTGCTTCCTTGTGTTGACCGGAAGCCAGAGCCTCCGGGTGGTTGCCGCGCGCAAACTGGCGGCATCCTTTTCCGTACGACGGAAAGCTCGTCTCCGAACAGTCATGGTATAACGGCGGCTACCGCGCAAACATCGTGGCTTACACACTCTCCATGCTCGGCGAGATTTGGACAGCCCTTATAGGGCGCTCAAGAGCCGACCCGCAGACGAAGCCCGTGTCGCCTGCGTCCAACCGCAACCGCTGACAAGTACCAAGTTCCTCAGTGTTTAGCTCAAGAGAATTCATTGCACTTTCGGATACGTTTCGTTGATTCTTCTCCGCAAAGAACTGGCTCGGATCCGCGGTAGGCTTTCCTTTCAAATACCCTTGGAACTCATCACAACCGAGTTTAGTGACCAAGTCCAACTGATGCGCCGTTTCAACTCCCTCGACAATCACCGTCATGCGCAGATTGTGGGCAAGTTCTACGATGGATAGCAGGGTTGCATGCGACTGCCCTACCTGGGATGCCTGAGCGAGGAAGGATCGGTCAATCTTCACAAAGTCAAATGGCATTTGATGCAGGTAGCTCAGCGATGAGTATCCGGTACCAAAATCGTCGATTGCGATTCGAACGCCGAGTGCGCGCAATTCGAACAGGCTACCTGTAGCTTCAAACAATTCGGGTACGAGCACCGACTCCGTCAGTTCGAGTTGTAGCAAATCAGGACTCAGGCCAGTTCTATTAAGCACAGCTGCTACACTCGCGACAAACTCAGCATTCCGCAACTGGATAGCTGAAACATTAACGGCCAATTGGACCGGGCCTTCGGACCGCGCCTGCCACTTGACTGCTTCCATGCAAGCTTGTTCCATGATCCAAATCCCGATCGGGATAATGAGTCCTGTGTCCTCGGCGATCGGAATAAACTTGAGGGGCGGGATCACTCCCAGGGTCGGATGATTCCAGCGAACGAGGGCCTCAAGCCGTACCAGACGGTGCGTGCTGGTTTCATATTCGGGTTGGTAGTGGACGACCAATTCACTGCGTTCGACTGCGCCGCGCAGTTGATTTTCCAGTTCCAGTTGTTCTCGAACCGCATCTCCATACTGGCTGGCGAAAAGCTTAAATCCGTTTTTGCCAGATTTTTTAGCAACATACATTGCGGTGTCTGCCTGCCGGATGAGCTGCTCCGCGTCCGCAGCGTCGTTCGGATAAAAGCAGATTCCAAGGCTGGCAGTCAGGGTGAGTTCTTGTCCGCTGCTGGAGAACGGCCGCCTGAATTCTGCGAGCAAAGCGTTGGCGATGGTTTCCGCGTGTTCGATGCCGGAAAGATCTTCCGCGACCACCGCAAACTCATCGCCGCCAATTCGGGCCAAGGTATTGGCCGCCCGAACGCGAGAACTCAAACGACACGCAACCTCGCGCAACAGAATGTCGCCCGTGGTATGGCCCAGCGTGTCGTTCACAAGCTTGAATCCATCAAGGTCTATATAAATCAGAGCAACGATGCTATTCCTGCGCTTTGAACCCGCCAGTGCGTGCTCCAATCGGTCCCTGAATAGCCGGCGATTGGGAAGACCCGTCAGATCATCGTACAGAGCCTGATGCTCCAGATGTTCCCGCAGAGTTCCCATGCCGTAAGCGGTGACCATGAGAATGCCGCCCCAGATCACGCAATCCAGCCAATTCTGGATCATGCCGGAACTCAGATGGTCCAAAAAACTGCGTGGATTGATCTCCAAAAGAAGCGAAACTATCAGGATGCTGGCCAGCGCAGTCATAACCGCATGGCGTCGGCCGTAGATATAGGCAGAACCCAGCACAGGAAGTCCATAGAGGCTAAGAAGCACGTGGTGAGAAGCCAATGTGAAGTGAAGCAAAGCCGCTATCGCAAAGATGGACAATAGCAACCACAATTCCCTGTTGACGTCACGAATCTTGCCAGACGTTGGCACACGAGCCTCCACCTTATCTTCCGGGCCCCAAATGTAACTGTAATGTCTACCGCAAGAACGCAATACGCAAGTAGCGGAAGTAACCTGCTGAGGTAATGCCTTCTATTAACGCGAGCCTCGACATCTGAATTCGGCGAACTCATTCGCGCGGACAGGAACGCTTCGAGTTTTTGTAGTTACTCCGGTACCTTGCAATGGTTGCTGGCCTTGGGTAGCATGATGCCTCACGTTTTTCGTGAAAGACAGAGCGGAAGGGAGTATATCCCCTGGAAGACGCTTCCAAAAGTCGCGTTGCTCCCCGATACGCATGAGCGGAAATACTCCACAATGGGACCCTCTGTTGGGTACGACTCGCCGACTTAAGCAGCGGGGGCTGTTACATCGAAACGGTTCACCCATTGTCTGGCGGCGCGGAGGTTCGCCTTCGTCTCATCGACAGGGGCATCGTGCTGGATATAGATGCAAAGGTGGTTCCGCAGTCTGGAGTTCAGATGTCGCAGGATGCAGAGCTGCTGGCGAAGATAGGAAGAAAATCCATGAAAAAGTATCATGACGATTCAAGAGCTTGCCGACCTGATGAAGAATAAGCAGTAACGAACGATGTATCGAGTCGATCTCCCGCTTTCCAGTTAACCGTCGAGATGAATGGCAGGGAAGTCTGGGCCCAACTGGCGAACGTTTTCGCTTTTGCGCGGAAAATAGGTAAGAAACGCCCGAGTACATAAACGGGAAGAAAGAATAGGCGAATACATTATGCAAGAAACCTCAGAACGTCGTCGCTTTCCTCGGCACCCATGCACGGGCGCAGTCGAGATACTTCAGCAAGGTCGCCATTGTCTGTCAGGGACAGTGACCGACATAAGTTGCCTGGGCTGTTACATCGAAACCCTCCACCCGCTGACTGTCGGCGCTTTGGCCCAGATTCGGATGAATCTTTTAGGCATCGTGCTGGACATAAATGCGATGACGGTTTCTGTTACCCCGATGTTTGGGATGGCAATGGAGTTCATTGCGGTGTCGGAAGCGCAGGAGAACACTCTTAAACAGATCATTGCAAGAGCCACAGCCGAAAAAGCATCGCCGGCTATGCCGCAGGCCGAAGGTTCCCAGCGGCAGCAACAAACCTTTGAGATTACTGAGGGAAGCGGCACCGACATTGCTGCGTCTGGATTTTACTCCGCGGCAACGACCGTTGGAGAGCGGCTGCATTGAGGAGGTTTGTCAGCAAGCTGAGTGGCGAGTGCCGGAGAGCAAGCCGAAAACGGAGTCACCGTTGGCAGGGTTGGGAGTTGTGAGCGCTCTTAACCCACTGTTTTGTGACCAGCACAGGCGGCCTTTTCAGACCGCCTGTTTTCTGTCATTTAGGGAGAGGGTCAGGCGACCCTTTCGTGGCTAGGTGGCGAGGGTGTACGGAGAGAGAAAGCGGAATTTTGTGGGGCAGAATTTCTGGGCGCGCGGGTACTGGGTGTCAACGGTGGGACGAGATGAGGCGACCATCCGCGAGTACATCCGGAAGCAGGAGCAGGACGACCAGGAGTTAGACCAGCGAAATCTGTGGCAGTGAATCGCCACCGTCAAGGTGGCCCAAGACCAACGGGGCCGCGTTAGCGACCCCACACAGCCGCTTTGAGCGGCTCACACAAATAAAGCCCCCGGCTCTGCCGGGGGTCATTACTCTCCCGGCCGGAACCGGCATCTAAATTTGCGAACGGAGTGCGACCGGAAACGGCGCTATACTGCCGGATACGGTCGCTTCGACGCGCGCGGAAAGATTCCATGAGTTTTCAGGCGGCAAACTTCTCTCAATCCATCCGACCGGCCAGGTGTCACTTCGGCTGCGCTCTCCGAGTCCTTTTCCTGCTGCTGATGGTTTCCGGACTCGTAGCCGCTGAAGATAAGCTCTCAGGCGCACAGCGCCAGGAGATCATTCGCGCTTTTCTCGCGGAACATCCTTTTGTGCATCGCGCCTTGCCGCGCGGCAAAGCAGGGGTACATATCGCGGAGGATGGCAAGATCACTCCGTCGGATGCCGAGCTGAACCAACTGATCGCCCAGTTTAGTCCTGCCGCCAAGGTCGGCGAGCGTGCCCAGATCACTAGCGTTCACTTCGTTCATCGCGGTATTGTGTTTGATATCAATGGCGGCCCGGTGAAGCGCAAAAAGTGGTCGGATCGCATCAACGTAGGCATCGACGGTATCGATCCGCACGCGCAGCCTCAGGCGACAGATGACAGCGTTTACAACAATTCCAACGGCTCCGTCATCTTCCTTGCGCTGAAGGATGATGTTGCAACGCTTACCGCGGACCACGTCAAAGATCTGTTGTCACCGGTGCTCGACTTCAAGGCTATGAACATCTCCGAGGCATACCAGAAGAGCCTCCCGCCTGTGCTGGCCGCCGCGATCAAGAACCACCACGCGCTCGTTGGCATGGACAGGGATATGGTGACTTACACGATGGGACGTCCGCCGCGCAAGGTGCGCGAAAGCCAGGACGGACAAGATTACGAGGAGTGGATCTACGGTGCTCCGCCTCAGGATGTCGAGTTCATCCGCTTTGTGGGCGATAAGGTCGTCCGCATCGAACAGATGAAAGTGACCGGAGAAAAGCTGGTGCGTACCCAGAATGAAGTGGGTGACCTGAACGGCGCTCTCGAAACCTCCGCGAACGATGCCTCCAGCCACAAACAGACGCGCCCGAATTCGATAGCCGCACCCGCGGATGACGAACGCCGGAGCGCTCCCACGCTGCTCCGGCCTGGAGAAAAATCAGGCAGCGCGGGCGATGCCACACGCGACCCGAATCCGAATCCTCCACCCGATATCTCGACTCCGCCGCCGAGCAGTCCAAATCCGAGCGGTCCCAACTAAAGTGCGAGCCGGAATAGCTCTCCGCTCCGGATCATTCTGACCATTTCGCGATCCGCCTCGAGAAAGCTTTCCGCGTCCAGTGCCTTGCGCTCTGCCCAGCGCACCTCGTGAAAAATCCTGTTCTGGATGTTTCCGGCAAACTCGCGCACCAGGAAGAAGTGCAACTCCACCGCCAGCCCCTCGGCATACTGATGGCGCACTGCGGTAATCTCTTGCTCCACTACTGGAATAATTCCTAGCTCCTCGCGTAGTTCGCGGACCAGCGCAGCCGTTAACTCTTCTCCGGCCTCCACCTTGCCTCCCGGAAACTCCCATTGCAGGGCGAAGGGTTGCTCTTCTGTGCGCTGGCAGATCAGTACACGTGTATCTCGCAGCATCACTGCCGCCACCACTTGTGTCCGGCGAGCGTCAGGCAATGTCTTCCCCTACATTCTCGGCATCGTCGATGCTGCGAACTCCCTTGGGCTGCCAGAACAGAGTGGGATGCAACGCCCAGCGAATCGCCCGCAGTCCGCCCGCCAGGGTATGTGCGGGAGTGTTGAATAGCTCGTCGGCCACACAGTAGACCCGGTGTTCCCGCACCGCCGACGTGCCGGCCCATCCCTCGCGCAGGATCAGCTTATGCAGAGGCACACGGTCTCCCGCGCCGCACCATGCTGCGAGGATAACCTCCGGGTTCGAGGCCGCGACCGCTGCGGCCGTGGTCTGCTGGCCCGGTACTCCAACGGCAATTCCGCCTGCGGCTTCCACTAGCTCGACCACCCACGGTTGCGAGGCGATCACCGGCTTGCCCCATTCCTCGCAGAAGACCCGCTGAAGCGGACGACCCCGGGTCGCCTCGCGCGTCTGTGCGATTTCATCCTCGAGCCCGCTCACCAGTTTCTTTCCGGCCACGTATTTATCAACTAGCGCAGCCAGGGTCCGAATATCGCCATAGACATCGGCTAGCGACTTCGGAGCCAAGACCAGCACCCGGATTCCAGCCCGCAGAATTGCCGCCAACGACTCCATTCGGTAAGGCACGGAGGCGATCACCAGATCCGGGCGCGCCGCTAGTATCTGCTCAGTGTTGGCCGACCAGGAATCCTCGATGATGAGCTGCTGTCCGGAGGCAACCTCCGGACTGATGTCCTTACAGCAACGAGTGCAAGCCACCACTTGGTCCAGGGCTCCCAAACCTGCGAGAGTTACCGTAATGCTTGGTTGCAACGAAACAATGCGCATAGGGAAAGGCCGCCCCCAAGCGGCCCTCGAACATTATTTTTCCGAAATTTCGTCCATCAGAAAAGAGTACCTTGCGAACGTGTCTACGCCTACCTTACTTCCGGCCAATACACCTTCCATCCCAAGGCCTTCGCTCTTGCTTCCAGCTCCGGATTGGGGTTGACCGCATAGGCGACCTTGGCCTTTTCCAGCATGGCGAAGTCATGCATTGAGTTTCCAAAGACGGCATCGACTGGGCGCCCAATTACTTCTTCGATGGCCGCCTGTTTCAGCTCATCGGTGGGCACGCGCAGCAGGCGATCGGTTACCAGACCATCTTCCACCGCCAAGGTCGCGGCCAGCACGCGCTCGCGGGGAATTCCGAACGCCGCGGCACCTTCCTCGACCACCCAGTTGTTAGTGCTGGAGACCGCCCAGAGCTCGCAGCCTTGCGCCACCAATTGATCGGTCAGCTCCTGCAACTCCGGAAAAATCCGGGGCTTGACCACCTCGCGAAAGAACTCCCGCGCAGCAGTGCGCAGCCGCTCCACGGGCAGGCCTTTGTTGATCTGGATCATCTCTCCGCAGATTGCCAGTTCATCCACCCGTCCCGCCAGGTACTCGTTGTAGCGATGGATGATGGCCGAGACGATCTCCGGTGCGATGAACCCGTTTGCCATCTCCCAGTAGAAGAAATCCGAGCCTGCATCGCCCGACCACAATGTGCCATCGCAATCAAAGACGGCAATCGCCGGACGCGTGACAAGAACCTGTTGAACAAACTGAACCGCGGTAAGAGTGGGAGAGGAATGGCTCAAAACAATTGCTCCTGTATAGAAATGTAAAAAATGACAACGGTGTACCCCTAACCACAGGTAATCCAACCTCGACTAATCCCAGGGCGCTTTCCAGACCGTGCCGGACGCAGCCTTGCTGGCAGTGGTATTGTCGGCCTTCACGGTACGCACGCGCTCCAGGTTGCTGGAGACGACCTCATCGGCCGAACTCCACTTCTGTCCGCGAAGAAATAACTCGATCATCCTGCGGCCCATCAGTACGGGATGGCCCTGCCGCATCTCAGTCTCCGGAACTACCGCCCAGATTTCATCGCCCGCCGCGCAGAAGGCAGCCACCATGCGGTGCACGGTCTCTGCCGTAAGCGAGAGGTCTTCCAGCGAGGCGACCAATGCCGCATCCCGCCCACGATTCAGCACCTCTTGCAACATCACGAGCAGTGCCTCCGCCTCGCTTGCACCTTCGAGGAGTTGCACGATGTAGGCTCCTTTTGCCCACACCACGGGAGTCAGCGGTTCGACATCGGCTCCGACGGCAACCAGCACCATGTCGGTATCGGTGTTCAGGGCGTCGATCAACCGGCTGACATTTTCGGCCTTGGACTTCAGTTGCGCGTCTTTGTCTCCAACCGGGGCTCCAACCTGCGAGCCGGTCGCCAAGATTACTCCGCAAACGCCGGGACTGTGCATACGCTAAAGGTAGCAGGCGCCGCGCTTCCTAGCCAGTAGGGTTCTTTGCTTTGCGGAGTGGAAACCAAGCTGACGTGGCGGTACAATAGCCCGTTGCAGGAGACCTATGGAAAAAGACGTGAATGGAACCGAGCGATTCAAGGCACTTGCCGGAGATCCGCAAAGCCCTTCCCGCATCGCCCAAGTTACCTACGGCGGCAGCCACGAGCGGGAAGGCGTGATCCTGACCACGCTCGACTCGGCGGTAAACTGGGTGCGCAAGAATTCCATCTGGCCCATGACCTTCGGACTTGCCTGCTGCGCAATCGAGATGATGGCTATGGGAGCTTCGCGCTTTGACATTGCCCGCTTCGGTGCCGAGGTATTTCGTCCTTCGCCCCGGCAATCCGATTTGATGATTATCGCGGGACGCGTCTCGCAGAAGATGGCTCCGGTAATCCGCCAGCTTTACATGCAAATGCCCGAGCCTAAGTGGGTCATCTCCATGGGCGCCTGTGCCACCTCCGGCGGAGTCTTTAACAACTACGCCATCGTGCAGGGGGTCAACCAATGGATTCCGGTCGATGTCTATGTGCCGGGATGCCCACCCCGCCCCGAGCAACTCATCTATGCCATCACTCTGCTTCAGGAAAAGATCAAGAACGAGCGTGGATCGTTCAAACGCGCTCTGAATATTGGGGAGTAAGCCTAGGAGTGGGAAGGATCAAGATGGGATGGATCTGGCTGCCCCCCAGGGATTCGAACCCCGATACCCTGCTCCAGAGGCAGGTGTCCTACCGTTGAACGAGGGGGCAGCATGCCGTGCTGCTGGCTATGCTGAACGCAACGGTTCGATCATAAGTGCTTGATGTAGTTTCGTCAACTTGGGTTATCCACAGTTCACGCTATCCCCGGCACTGAGAGCAGGGACGATTTGCCGGCAGCCTGCCGCGCCTCTGAAATCTGAGATAATGACGAGAGAGCGAGCGCAGGCTCCGGAATTCTCTCCGGTGACCACGGCTCGGGCGGGCTTGTCGAGGCCGGCCTGCAAGGATTTGAGTAGTGAATTTCGAGCCGCAAAAAACATTCTTCATCGAAACCTTTGGCTGCCAGATGAACTTCCACGACTCTGAGAAAGTGGCCGGTTCGCTGATCGCACAGGGCTATCGCCAGGTGGAGTCGGAAGAGGACGCCGACCTCATTTTCTACAACACCTGCTCGATCCGCGACAAAGCCGAGCAGAAGGTCTTCCATCGTCTAGCGGAGTTCAAGCGGCTGCAGAAGCAGGGAAAGAAGTTCGCGGTCATCGGCTGTGTTGCGCAGCAGGAAGGGGAACGCATCTTCGAGCGTGCGCCCCACGTTTCGCTGGTTGCCGGTTCTGCCAGTTACCGGAATTTGCCGGCGATGCTTGTACAGATTGAGCGCGGGGAGCGCGCTACGGGACTTGATGACCGCAATACGGAAGAGACCTTCGAGACCGAGTTCACGGCACGCATCAACCCGCATCGCGGATATATCACGATCATCGAAGGGTGCGACAAGTTTTGCTCTTATTGCGTGGTTCCCTACACCCGGGGACGCGAGCGCAGCCGCACCTCGGAGTCGGTGCTGGAAGAGGCGCGCCGGATTGTGGATAGCGGCCCGACGGAAATTCAACTGCTTGGGCAGAATGTGAATTCCTATTGCGATCCGCTCGGCAGGCGGACGTTTGCTGAGCTGCTCGCCGAGGTTGGGCAAGTGCCAGGAGTTCGCCGGGTACGATTTATGACCTCGCATCCGCGCCACTTTACCCGGGAAATCGTCGAGGCGATCGATTCCGTGCCAACTCTTTGCGACCACGTGCATCTTCCAGTGCAGAGCGGTTCGTCGCGTGTGCTCTCGGCGATGGCGCGCGAATATACCCGCGAGCAGTATCTGGAACGAGTAGCATGGATTCGCGCAGCGAAGAACCGATCGATCTCGATGACCACCGATATCATTGTCGGATTTCCGGGCGAGAGCAGTACGGAGTTTGAGCAGACCATGACGCTGCTGGAAGAAGTGCAATTCGACAGCGTGTTCAGCTTTAAGTATTCACCGCGTCCCCACACACCGGCCATTGCCATGGAGAGTGCGATCCCGGAAGAAGAGAAGACGCATCGGCTGGCGATTCTGAACGAGCGGCAGCGCGAGATCCAACGCGTCAACTATGCGCGCCACGTGGGGCAGGTGCTGGAGGTGATGGTCGAAGGCTACCAACCCGCTCGCGACCAAGTCACCGGGCGGACTTCTCAGAATAAGCCGTTGAACTTCACGGTTCCCAAGGGCATGACCGCGCCGAAGGTTGGAGGCTACGCGCAGGTTCGGGTGGTATACGCGCATCCAAACAGCCTGGTGGGAGAAATGGCGTCGGCCAGCGAAGCAGAGGGCAAGCAAGCAGTCTTCAGCATCATCTGACTGCCGGTAGGGGGAGGACAGCGTGGAAGTCGAAATGCGAATTCGCGGACTTATGTTAGACCCAACTACCAACATGCCGATCATCGTTTTGAAGGAAGTCGACAGCGATTCGGTACTGCCAATCTGGGTTGGAGTCTTTGAGGCCAACGCGATTGCGCTGGAGATCGAAAAAGTTTCGCCGCCCCGCCCCATGACGCACGATCTGCTGAAGAACACAATCGTCGGGCTGGGCGCTACGGTAGAGCGTGTGGTGGTCACCGAGTTGCGCAATGACACGTTCTACGCGGCGATCTGGGCGACGCGGAATGGTGAGCCCATCGTGATTGACTCACGCCCCTCCGATGCCATTGCCCTCGCAATGCGCACGGACTGTCCGATCTTTGTGGATGAGGAAGTGCTGAAAAGCTCGCGCATTGCAACCGGCGCCACCGGACGGATTACAGGAGACGACCTGCGGCGCTGGTTGGAGGGATTGAGCGACGACGATCTCGGACGCTATCGGACTTAACCGCGCGACCGGAGCGAGGAAGGAGAAACCATGGAGGCGTACGAGATCATCGAGATCATCAGAAAGCGCAGGGATGCCTTTTGGGAGCGCCAGTTGATCGATAGCGAAGATGCCGGCGTTGTGGCAGAAGCGGAATATGCCAAAAGAGTTGCAGACGAGTACGACTCTCTGTTGAATGAGCTCAATCGAATCGAGAAGGTTCAACTCGTCCGGATAGCCTCGCAGCCGAAGACCGAATCGGACGAGTGACTCCGCTCGCCCGTAGATGCGCGCGGAGCTATAAAACTGTAACTAAGTATGTTGTCGTCCTATAGAGTTTTCAGAAATAGCCTTGCCTCGTCGATTTGAGGGAAGGCTTTTTCCTCTTCTTGGAATTCCTTGCCGTGGACCGAGCGTCGGCTGCCACGCATTTTTACCGGGTGCTTCAGGTGAAGCATCTCGTGATAGACGATGTACTCCATGGCAAGGCGGGGCACATGGGCCTGGTCAAAAACTTTGCTGATGATGATAGCGTTGTGCGCGGGATCGTAGTGGCCCAACAGATGCCGGGCACGCTCGGCGCTCCAACTCATCTGCGGCCGCCCCAGGAGTCCGTAAAAGAAGCGGACATTCAGGGTGTCAAATACTTCATCGAGGTCGTAGTAGATTCCTTGCGCGGTTTCAAGGCGCTTGCGTCCGCGTAGCTGCCTGACTTGTTGCGCCTTTTGCATCATGTCGCGGGAGGCTACGTAGCGCCGGTAGCGCGAGGTGTGATGGGCGTCGATGGGCTTGCGGTAAATCTTGGCCAGTAGGATGTGCACAATGGCCTTTAAAACCGGTTCTGGCGCGCCCTCCAGAAGGTCGGATAGGCGCACTTTCATGCGGCCTTCGGTGAGGCGAATGGTGTTATTGATGTTGGCGAAGGGATAGAACTGCAAATCGAACTCCGGAATCGGCGCGCGTGGCCGAAGTTCCCGGTACATCTCATGCAGCATTAGCAGTAACGAATCCTTCAAAGTGATTCCAGATTATCAGAAGCGGGGACCGATGGGAGTTCGGGGTCTCGCTCGATTTCTCAGGGTTGGGTCGGCGCCTGTCCCATCTCCCCCGTGCCGGTGGTGCCCGGCGGTGATTCGGGAGCGCGCAACGGCGGGACTCGCATCGGTTGGGCATCGTGGCGGTCGCGTTTCCCCTTGTTCGTTTCCTCGCCTTTCTTTTCAATCTGATCGGCAAGCATGGCGCGTGCGCTCTCGGTGCTGCTCTGCAGTGAATCTGAGGCATCCTCCAGCGCTGCCGAAAAACGCCTCTTCTGGAGGGGGAGTGCCGTGTTATTCAGCGCGTCGAGTTTCTTCTGGAACTCCTCTTCGGCGTCGAGCACGTGACGCAGCGGACGGCGCAGGTCCTCGCCGTGTCCGTTGTACATGGCGAGATTATCGTCGAGTTCGTCAATCAGGACCGCGAAATCGCTGAGTAAATCAGAGACTTTATCTGCCTCGGCAAGAGCCGGCTTAGTTGCACTATGCAGCCGTTCGATGGCCAGCACGCGCTCCCGGGCAAACGCGATGAGCAGGTCGATGCGCTTTTTCGGATCCTGGGCGCTCTCTCTCATCTCATCGATTTCGCGCTCGTTGAGCGGGTCATGATGCGCCTGTGCCTGGGCAGTGGCGCATAGCAGGGAGAGAAGAATGGTTGCAAGCATCTTCATGGCTTCTTCTCCGGAGAGCCGCCGGCAGCCGGGCCGAAAATTCCGCGCAAGAGTCTGTCGCGTTGCTTTTCCAACTCAGTTATCGACTGTGACAGATGCTGACGATCTTCTGAATCAAGCGTTTGCACAATATCCCTCATCCGACGGATGAGGGCGCGAAGATTGATTTCCGTGGTTTTTTCGCCTTTGTGGGACTGCAACGAGCAATCCACCGAGCGCTGGGCGTAGTGCAGAGAGAGGTCGATTGCAGCATAGGCTGCCTTCAGGTCGCCAGCTCCAAAATCGTGGTCTGCATCCTCCAGCGCCTTCCGCGCAGCTTGCATACTCAAGTGAACACAGTCCATTCCGGTTGCAGCATCGGCGCGCCGTTGCAGAGCGGCCGCGGGGCTCTCCTGGGCCACGGCGAAGGAAGTTACCAGCAACAAACCGGTCAGTAAAGCATGGAGCGCTTTCATTTCTTTCTATTGGCCTCGGGTTCAATCGCAATCAGCCTGTGTCGCGCCTTCCACTCGTCGTCGGGAAATTGCCCGTTGGACGCCGCCAGAAAAGCCTTGTAGTTCTCCACGGCCGGGGCAAACTCGCGGAGGTGATCGTAGCAGGTGGCACGCAGAAAGTAACTGCTCGGGAGTTCGGGCAAAAACTTCTTTCGTGCATCCAATGCCTTGATGGCGAGCTGGTAATCTTTGTTGCCCGATGCAGCCAGCGCCAATTGACCGTACGCCTCACCCCAATCCGGCTTCAGACGGAGACAGGTGGTGAACTCATTCTGGGCTTCCGCGTATTTGAGCTGCGGCAGCAGCACCGAACCGAGGCCATTGTGCAGCTCGGCATCATTGGGGAAGTGCGTCAACAGGGCGCGATAGCTACTCTCCGCGGCGGCGTACTGCTTGCCGCGCTCCTGCAGGAATGCAAGCTCCCGCAGCGCATCCCAGTCATCTGCTCTCAAAGCCAAAGCTTTCTGCAACTCCGCCGAGGCTTCAGGGTCTTTCTTCTCCACACTCAACACCCGCCCAAGTTGCAGATGTCCGCTCTCATCCTGCGGTGCCGCGGCGACCAGCCGTCGCAAGGTCTCCTCGGCTTCGGGCAGGCGCTGAGTGCGCATGAAGAGGTTGGACAGGGCTGCCAGCGCATCTGGCGAGTGGGGAAGCAGTTCGATTGCCTTGCGAAATTCTTTCTCCGCGCCAGTCATATCTCCCGATTGTTCCAGTGCGGCACCGAAGGCAAGTCGATTCTCCGGATTGCCGGGTGCGAGTTCGACCGCGTGTGACCAGGACTGGAGCGCGCTCTGCGGAGCGTGGGACTCCTGCACGCGGGCCAGCGCGGCCCAGGCGCGAGCCAGTGATTCCGGCGGATGTTCGCTCGTCGGCTTCAGGTGGGTAGCCATCTCCAGGTACTTAGATGCATCCGGTTGATTTTCGTGCGCAAGCATCAGGCCGAGATTCAAATTACATTCAAAGCTGTCCGGCTGGGCTGCCACCGCGCCGCGATAAGCGAGAATTGCCTCGGAATAATTTTGGTCGGCGTGCATCACGTAACCCAGGTCGAGCCAGGCACGCGCATCTTTCGCGTTGGCGGCAACCAGCTTACGCAGAATCGTCTCCGCCTCGGACCAGTGCTGTTCATCCATCGCACTCTCGGCACGAACGATGGCCGACGGTTCCTTTGCAGGCACAGAGTGGGCAGGATTCTTCTGTGCGCAGAGAATCGATGGAAGCAGAAGAGCGAGGCAGGCTGCACTGAGCCTCACCAGACTGCGCCTCACAGGACCACCGCTTGCCGCGGCAGCACTTTGCGCAGCCATTGACCGGTGTAGGAGCCCTGATGCGCCGCAATCTCCTCCGGCGTACCGGTGGCAACAACTTCTCCGCCGCGCTCCCCGCCTTCGGGTCCAAGGTCGATAACCCAATCTGCAACCTTGATCACGTCAAGGTTGTGCTCGATGACCACGATGGAGCCGCCCGCATCGATCAGTTTCTTGAAGGCCGCCAATAGTTTGCTCACATCATCAAAGTGGAGCCCGGTGGTTGGCTCGTCAAAAATATAGAGCATGTGGGACTTGCGCTTGACAGACGTTTCATCGGGATTCTTGCGCAGACTGTCGCGTCCAGACGGTTGCAGGTGTGCGGCTAACTTCATCCGCTGCGCCTCGCCGCCGCTCAGCGTGGTGGCAGATTGGCCGAGCCGAAGGTATCCGAGGCCAACCTCTTCCAGAACCCGTAACTTGTCTGTCAGCTTCGGAACGCCGGAGAAGAAGCCGAGCGCTTCTTTCACCGTCATGTTCAAAACATCATGGATATTTTTGCCGTGATATCGGACGGCGAGAATCTCCGGCTTGTAGCGCGTCCCCTTGCAATCTTCGCAGATCAGTTCAACATCGGCCAGAAACTGCATTTCCACGGTGACCGTGCCATCGCCGGAGCAGGTATCGCAACGGCCGCCAGGGATATTGAAGGAAAAGTGTCCTGCGGTGTAGCCGTGTTTTTTGGACTCGGGAAGGGAAGCGAAGAGCTCGCGAATCGGATCGAATGCCTTGATGTAGGTGACTGGGTTCGAGCGTGGGGTGCGGCCGATGGGCGACTGATCCACCAACTGCACCTCGTCGAGCCATTGCTCGCCTTCAAGTTCGGAAAGGCTGCCCTCGCTGACGGCTGCAGTGGGTTGGCGCTTGATGGCCGCGAGGCGCTGGTAGAGGACATCATGCACCAGGGTGCTTTTGCCCGAGCCGGAGACACCGGTTACGGCAACCAGCATTCCGAGCGGAATCGTGACATCGACGTTCTTCAGATTGTGGCCGCGGGCCTCACGCAGGCGCAGGAATTGTTTACCCCGAGAGCGCCGCTGCGAGGGAATCTGGATCTGCAGATCTCCGTTCAGGTAACGGCCGGTTAAGGACTTCGGATTGGCGCGAATCTCGTCGTAGGTTCCGCTCGCGACCAGTTTGCCACCGTGCTCGCCCGCACCTGGGCCAAGATCGAGGATTTCATCGGCGGTGGCCATCACCTCAGGATCGTGCTCGACCACCAGAATTGTATTGCCGAGGTCGCGCAGGCTCTTGAGAATGTGAATGAGGCGGGCGGTATCGCGGCTGTGCAGTCCAATCGATGGCTCGTCGAGTACATACAAGGTGCCCACCAGTCGCGAGCCGAGCGAGGTTGCCAGTTGAATCCGTTGCGCTTCGCCGCCGCTTAAGGTCGAAGAGAGCCGGTCGAGCGTCAGGTACTCCAGTCCCACTTCGTTCAAAAAGCGCAGGCGGTCGCGAATCTCCTCCAGCAATTTGCCGGCGATGCCAGCTTCTTGGTCCGTGAGCGTGAGCTCTTGAAAGAAGCGCACGGCCTGCTCTACGGTTTTGCTGCAGACCTGGCAGATATCCAGACCCGCGATCTTGACCTGGCGAGCCTCGTTGCGCAGCCTTGCTCCGCCGCAGGCGCCGCAGAGCGAATAGCCGCGATAGCGGCTGAGGAAAACTCGCACGTGCAGCTTGTACTTCTTCCGCTCCAAGTGTTCGAAGAAGCCACGCACCCCAAACCACCTTCCATCGCCTTCGAGAATGAGCGCCTGCTGCTCCTTCTTGAGGTTCGCCCAAGGTACATCCAGGGGAATGCCTGCGAGGCGAGCTACCCGCCGCATCTCCGTGCCCAGAGGCCTGTACTTGGGCTTGGTCCAAGGCTCCACTGCGCCTTCAGCCAGGGTCTTCAACTTGTCCGGAATCACCAGGTCCATATCGAAGTCGATGGTGTTACCGAAGCCCTGGCAGCGTGGGCAGGCGCCATAGGGATTGTTGAAGGAGAACAGTCTTGGCTCGGGCTGCTCGAATTTGAGATTGCACTGCTTGCACTCAAAGCGCTGGGAGAAGCGCAGACGCACCGCTTCGCCCTCACGCGGCGCGGTCTCAAATACCACCTCACCGGCCTCGCGATAGCCGCTCTCAATGGCATCGACGATGCGCGAACGCGAGTCAGGGTCCACGACGATGCGATCCAACAGGATGAAGACAGGTTTGCTGAAGTCAATTCCCAGCAAGGACTCGGGAGTTGAGAATTCAAACAGCTCGCCATCTTGGAACAAGCGGTTGAATCCTCGCTTGCGTAGTTCGAAGAGACGTTCTTTCAATGCCGCGCTGTGGTCTGCTTCAGGCTGCTTCTTCTTGCGTCCGCGAGGTTTCTTCTCGGCTACGGTGAAGGGCTCAGCTTCGGCATGCAGCAAGGGGAAGAACGCCTGCACCCGCGTGCCGTTCTCCAGGGCGAGGATGCGCTCCGCCACCTCGTCCACCGTGTCATTCTTCACCTGCTCACCGCACTGCGGGCAATAGGTGCGGCCGATGCGCGCATAGAGCAGGCGCAGGTAGTCGTAGATCTCGGTAGCCGTGGCTACGGTGGAACGCGGATTGCGAGTCTGGTTCTTCTGGCGGATGGCTACGGCGGGCGCGATGCCATCGATGAGGTCCACATCGGGCTTTTCGATGCGCTCCAGAAATTGCCGCGCATAGGCGGAGAGGGATTCGACGTAGCGGCGCTGACCTTCGGCATAGACCGTATCAAAAGCCAGCGAAGACTTTCCGCTTCCAGACACTCCGGTGACCACGGTCAGACGATTGTGCGGAATTTCGAAATCGATGTTCTTCAGGTTATGAACGCGCGCACCGCGAACTACGATTGCTTCCTTCGACATAGTGAGAACGGCCAGCCAACCCGACTGCGGCACTCGACCCCCACAGCCGCAATCTGCTAGTTACCGAATCTACTATTATAGTTCGTCCCTGAAGCGGGTCCAAATGCGGTGGAATCAATCCATCAGCTTCAAGACCAGCATGACATACACCCACATCACGGCCATGAAGTGCCAATACCAGGCGGTGACCTCGAGGGTAATGCAACGCCGTTCCAGCGAGAATCTGGGCCCCGCCGCCAAGCATGCATAGAGCAGTACCATCAGGCCGGCGGTGAGATGCAGGGCATGGGTGCCGGTCAGCAGAAAGTAGAAGGTACTGGCTGGACTGCTGTTCAGGAACGCACCGTGAAGAATTAACTGCCGCCAGGCGCAGTACTGTCCGAAGAGAAATCCGAATCCCGAAAGAGCGCTCGCCCACATCCACAGCAGCGAGGTCTGGCGGATCGCCTGTACGCCTGGAATTCTGCTCATCGGCACCAGGATTGCTTCGAGTCTCGCGGCGCGCCTTGCAACCTCAATCAGGATGCAGCTTACGACCAGCACCGCGGTGTTGATCAGCAGGATCTTCATGGGCAGCGACACGGGAGTCCAGTCGCTCTGGAAGGCGCCAGTCAAAGGGTCGAACTTGCCGGCTCCGCGGCGCGCCACAAACAAAGTGGTGAACGAGATAAACAGCATTACGATCGACGCGATTGTGAACAGCAGACCCAGCCTGTAGCGCTGTAGCTGTTGCCGGAAGCCATGCACGCCATCGCCGTCGCCACGACCTCCGCCCCCACCGCCGCCACCACCAAATGCTTCAGGTGGGGATGGACCTCGGTTGCCGCCGCCGGGAACGGGTCGATTCGAGGAGTGAGAAAGCATGCCAGCCATCTCCACCTAGATGCTGAAACGAATCCTTCCGGCACTGAAATTAGGCTGCGATAGAAAATGATTTGCAATCAGATTCTGTGGGCTGAATTGAAATTGTTCTATGCTGAATTGAGCACTCAATGGAAGCAACCGTTGCACCTGGAACTGCGGAGCCGCAATTGACAAATCGGAAGCACACGCATGATCACGACGTACCTTCGCAGAGCTGGCAGCGGGATGTCTGTTTTGGTTGCGGTCCCGCAAATCCCAGCGGACTGCATCTGAACTTTGCACTCAGCCCCGGAGGCAAAAGCTACATCTGCGAATTTGAGCTTGGCATCCACTTCTCCGGCCCGCCCGGCCATGCCCACGGAGGTATCATTGCCGCGATCCTTGACGAGGCAATGGGCAAGGCTAATAAATTGAAAAGCAAAGTTGCCCTCACTCGGCGCATGGAGGTCGAGTACCTGCGTCCCGTACCACTTGGGCAACGGCTGGTGGTGGAAGGGCGGGTGAGCAGAGTGCGGGGCCGCGCACTCTACAACCGCGCTGAGCTACGTGGTGCCAAGGGTGAAGTCCTCGCCCGCAGCCGGGGAAAATTTCTGGCAATTGACGCGCAAAAGATGTTTGCTCGTGAGTTTGAAGCAGAGAGGCGCAAGCTAGGTCTCGCCTGATTCCTTGCAGATTTAGCAAGGTGCTGGGGTCATTCGATACTGCCCGGCTGCTGTGCCCAATCCAGAAACTTCCGCAACGCTTCGCCGCGATGGCTCACCCGTGCCTTTTCCTCCGGCGTGAGTTCCGCGAAGCTCTTGGCGAAAGCAGGGAAGTAAAACAGCGGGTCGTAGCCAAAGCCCATGCTTCCGCGAGCCTCGCGCAAAATTAATCCCTCCACCTCGCCGCGAAAGTTCGCCACCTCGCGCCCGTCCCGGGCGGCGGAGATCACGCAGATAAAGCGCGCCGTGCGCTGAGCCTCGGCAAATGGCTCCAACTCGCTCAGCAGCTTCGAGTTGTTGGCCGCATCGCTGCAGTTGCCGATTGCTTCGTCTGCCGCGGCATAACGGGCGGAGTGCACGCCGGGAGCGCTGCCGAGGGCGTCCACGGAAAGGCCGGAATCGTCGGCCAGCACAAGTTCACCCGGTGCAAAACGGCTGTAATGCTCCGCCTTCTTCCGGGCATTGTCCGCGAAGGTTGCGCCGTCTTCGACGACCTCCGGCAGGCTTGAAAAATCCGCCAACCCTTCGACGGCTATTCCATGCCCAGCCACCGCACCGGCGAAGTCGTGCAACTTACCTTTGTTTGAGGTCGCAATCAATACTCGCAAATATCACTCCATACAGCGGGTCTAAGCGGCGTATGAGACACTGTTTACGAAACGAGTTCACAACGTCAAGCAGCTATTTTGCATCAGAGTAAATGGTTCGTTTTCCATCGGCTCGACTATCCAGAGGAAGAGCCTTTGAGGTTGCTGGAGCCGCGATGGTTGATATTGGGAACGATCATAGCCGATCAAAGCTGTGGAGAGTGTTCTGTCTTTATCAACGCACAATCTAAGGAGAGTTTCGAATGAAAGCAAATATTCTGCGCACCCTTCGCAATCTGCACAAAGATGAGTCTGGCCAGGACTTGGTCGAATACGCTCTGGCGGCGGCTTTAATTGCGCTCGCCGCAACCGCGACAATGTCATCCTTAGGTACCGCGGTCAATACGGCCTTCTCCACGGTTAGCTCCACGCTGACCAACGCTGTATAGAAAGACTCTGCTAAAGTTCGTTGCTTTCAGCAGATATTGTGGATTGAGTCGAGAGACTCTGAAGCGTCGGCGGACACGGGCGAAGCAAAACATCCCCTCATCAGCAATCGCTGTTGGGAAAATAAACTTGTGAGCAAGACCAATATCTGGGTCCGCCGCCTCGCCGCAAGCCAATGACGAGTGCTCCCTGAGAGCTATCGTAAGGGGAGATCGTTCCTCTGCGTGATGTGACGTACTATTTACCCTTCAACCTGAAAACGTATACCAGCTTCGGATTGTTCCGCTCCCTGCCTTCTTCAATCGCTATCTCCAAATTACCTGGCCGAATAACCTGCAAAGCTATATGGCGACTGCGCCCCTCCAAACAGCCCTGCCGACAGCTTATGAAGTTTCCTAAAGCGCGGCGAACCCCAATTCGCGAAACCGCTTCCAAGAAGATCAGAGTTGCACAATCCCATTGCGGGGAGCAACGTGGTGAAGTTGGAGACCTTGCGGAGTGCGCATGAACTCGACCGTCTGAGGTCGCGTTGGAGCTGGCTGGAGAAGCAGAGCGACAGCACCCTTTTTCAATCCTATGAACTGAATCGCAGAGCCGCCGAATGGTTCGCCGCTCGCGAGACGCCACACGTGATTGTGGCTGAATCCGGCACGGGCATGGCAATTCTCCCAGCGGTGCGGCGCAAAAGGGAACTGGGACTGATCGGCGAAACCCTGTTTGATTATCGCGATGTTTTGAGCGCGGGCGAGCCGAAGGTGCTGGAGGATGCCTTGCGCGAATTGGCGCGGCTGGGACTTTCCTTGGAGGTGACCGCGCTGCGCGGTCCGCAGGTACGGGCGCGCTGGCAGAGCTTGCAGCCCATGGAGTTTTGTAATGCTCCAACCACGCGCCGTTGCGATATCACGGCGGAGGAGTTTGCCGCGGCTCACTGGAAATCCGCGAAGGCCAGTCGTCGGCTGGCTCGTACAGGCTTCCGACTGCTGCGCCAAGAAGAGGGATTCGAACGGATCGCGGAGTGGGTTTACCGCCGCAAGGCTGAGTGGAGCGGAAAGAGCGAAAATCTGTTTCAGGACAAGGCTAGACAAGACTTCATGTTACACGTCGTATGTAATGGAGTATGTAACTGTACTATATGGAGTTATTGTAACCCTGAAGGGGATATTGCGGCTGCTCTCGTGACCTTCCAACACGGATTGTGCCGTCACTTCTACACCATCCATCACGATCATCGCTGGGAAAGATTCTCGCCGGGGCAGGTTCTCATCTTTGACGTGACCCGCGAGTCTTTGGCCGAGGGGCTGGACGTCGATTTCATGACCGGTGAGTATCCCTACAAAAATCGTCTGGCAACCGCCATGGTCCCGCTGTTCCGGGTAGCGGCCAGCCCTGGGCAGATGGCATCTTGGAAAAGCTCCATACCGGGAATGGTAATGCCGGCGGCCTGACTGGAGAGAATTCAGTGCCAGATCCCGCGCAACGATTGCAAGCCTTTTATCTTGCTGGGTATGAGATCGAAACCTTCGACCACTTCCCGAAGTTCGTTGGAGTGACAAAGGGAAACTGCATCGCCCTGGTACAGGCCACGGCGACCCGTCTGGCGCTGATCGGCCAGCCCGGGTAGCGTATGGGCGAGGTTCTGGGCGTACTGGTTGAGCGGGCAGGTCGATGGGTCTTTCAAGCCCAAGACTCCGTGGTTGAGGCTACAGCGGAACGCCTAGCCGAGTTGGAGAGCTTCCGCCACGAACTGGATGCACTGATGTCACCGCGAGCGTAGTCCGCAGAGTTCAGAGCGGCAGCGACTCGTTACTGCCAAACAGCACGACCCGCGGCTGGAAGAGGGTTCCGGCGATTCGCTGCATCACTGCGATGAGCAAGCACTGATTGGCGAACACCTTCACCAGTGGCGCGTCCGAGAACTCCGGAAGATTGATGGAACGGCCGTTCCGGATGGCGGCTACCGCCTCGGGAGAAGCTGTAACCGAGGGAAAGCCAGCGAGGATTTGTCGCGGATGCAAGTAGAGCGACACTGGAGTTATGGCCGAAATCGCTTCACTTCCGGGTTGCTGGCGAGTATTTGCGATGTCCGATAATGGATATTCCGACAAGGACGCGCAAGGGCTGTTCTGCATTGAGCTGGAACAATAACTCGCCAGATAGTCGAGGGTTACCGCTTGGGAAAGTCTGAATTCCCCGGCCTGGGTGCGGCGCAGTTGGGTGAGGTGTGCTCCGCAACCGAGGGCTTGGCCGAGGTCATGGGCGAGCGAACGGATGTAGGTTCCGGCGGATACTTCGGCCACGAAACGGGCGCGGTCTGCCCAGACGCTCTGGATCTCGAAGCGGTGGACAACCACCTCGACCGGTTTCAGCTCTACGGGTTTGTCCTTGCGGGCGAGTTTGTAGGCAGGTACCCCGTTGATCTTCTTGGCTGAGTACACGGGCGGCAGTTGCAGGATACGTCCAATAAAAGCTGGGAGATGATGGTGAATTTCTCCCAGGGTTGGGTGTGCGCTGGAAATCGGCCCGACAGCCTCTCCTTCGGCGTCATAAGTGTCGGTTGAGAACCCAAAACGTATTTCACCTTCATAGACTTTTGAGGAATCATTGAAGAATTGGGCGAGTCTTGTGTAACGCCCAAGTACAAGCGGAAGTACTCCGGTTGCCATTGGGTCCAAGGTGCCGAGGTGGCCGACGCTGCGCTCGCCGGTGATGCGGCGGACGCGATTGACAATGTCGTGGGAGGTAAAATTCGCGGGTTTATCCAGAACGAGGACGGCGTTGATCATTCCTCTCTATCGTCAAGCAAAGCCTGCCGGAGGTCAACCGCAGCTTGTGGAAGTTAGGATGGCTTCCTCTTGAAATGCCGTATGATGTGAACTCCAGCATGGACTCGGCAGAGCCAGGCACGGCAGACAAACCATGATTCCATTGAAAGACGATACACCACGGTATTCCACACCCCTGGTCAACTACTTTCTGATCTTAGCCAATGTGCTGGTGTACCTTTTTGAGAGTTCGCTGGACCGCAGATCGCAAGGGATGTTTATCCAGACGTTCGGTCTAGTGCCGGCTCGACTGGCGGCGATTCTGCACACCACCGTGCCGCACGCCCACGCCCATGGATATGCGGCGGTTTCGCCCGTGTTTGCGCTTGTACCGGTTCTGACTAGCATGTTTCTGCATGGCGGTGTGTTGCACCTGGTCTTTAACATGTGGTTTTTGTGGGTCTTCGGACGAAATGTTGAAGATGCACTGGGACATTTCCCTTATCTTGTCTTCTATCTGACGTGTGGCCTGGCCGCAGCCCTGGCACAGACGCTGGCGGACATGAATTCTCTGATTCCCATGGTCGGGGCCAGCGGCGCGATTGCTGGAGTGATGGGCGGATACTTTGTTCTGTATCCGCGGGCGCGGGTACTGATGTTGGTTCCCTTTCTGTTTGTATTCTTCCTCTGGCTGCCCGCCTGGGTGGTTCTGGGCTACTGGTTTGCACTGCAATTCCTGAGTGGGGTCGGAACCGCGCTGGTTGCCGCCGACAGGAGCTCAGGCGGAGTTGCTTTCTGGGCTCATGTGGGAGGCTTTTTGGCCGGGGTCTTGCTAGTGCGGCTCTTCCCTTTGCAAACCAGACGTTACCGCTACGGCTACTAGAGCACTTTCAGGATTGGGGTGTCCGCCATTGTCATCGCCGGGAAAAACGCCCGGCTGCTTTGCCGGATACACCTTCCGCGATTCCGGTCTAGTCTGGAACTAAATCCGGCGGTCAGGCATCGCCATGGGAGGTCTCGGGATTCTAATGAAGGAACCAATTCCCCCGAGGTGCCCACCATGTTTGAACCTAGAGATATCCGCAGCGTGTACGCTCGTGCCGAACCGGATGACGAGTACGATCGGAGGCCAGAGCCGTTGGATCCATACCTGCATGATCGAGATGATGACGATATAGACGACGAGGATGAGCTGGACGAGGACGATATCTAGACTTCGACTTCGTTCTGAAAAGCTGCAACTTCCAGTCGAAGCTCCGCGCTCCATGGAATTGAACTCCGGGACGCGGAGCTTGCTATTTGTGGGCCGGTCTAAAGCGCCCCGGCTGCCGGATTGATGACCAGTTCATCGAAATTCACACTGGCGGGCTGAGATACGGCGACAGCTACAGCCTGCGCAATACTTTGCGGAGACATCATGCGGTGGCGTGGCGCATCGGGCCAGAACTGCTTCCATATTCCGGTATCAGCAGCCCCGGGAAGTAACGCCACCACTCGAATGCTCCGGGGACGAAGCTCCTCACGCAGAGTCTCCGTGAAAGCGAGCAACCCGCGCTTGGAGGTGTTGTAGGCGGCCATTCCAGGGAACGCAATCCGCGCGGCGATGCTGAGATTGTTCACGATCACACTTCCCTTGACGAGGAACGGGAGCATGGACTGCGTGACCAGAAATGTGCCGTGCAGATTGGTGTCGATCACCTCGCGCCAAGTAGCGTAGTCGAGTGATGCGATGGGCTGTGCGGGACCGGCAATGCCTGCGTTGTTGATGAGCACGTCGAGGCGCTTGCGTTTCTTGACCTGCGCAGCGAGTTGCGCCACCGCTTGAGGATCGCGAATGTCACAGGCGACGGCGATGGAGTTCGGCAGGCGAGCGGCCAGGCGGTCGAGTGGTTTCCGGCTGCGCGCGGCCAGGATCAGATGAAATCCGCGTTCGGAGAGCGCCTCGGCGATGGCCAGACCGAGTCCGCGAGAGGCTCCCGTGATGAGAGCAAGCTTAGCGCGTGGCATGGTGTAGAGAGTAGCAGAATCAGCCCTGCAGTTGTCGTCAGGAAGTCAATTGACGACCGTAGCCGTCTTCATATGCAGGTCTTTATGAAAAGGAGTTCGGTCGTTATGGAAGACGAGTTCAATCCCCTGAACTGGATTTTCTAAAAAGTACTCGTCGATTTGCTGGAAATATGCCACCTTCATTTCGCCCAGGAAGTCGTCAAAGCAAGGGTTGATGTACACAATTCGCCGCGCTCCGCTACCCTGATCGTAGGCGTCGAACTGATTCTTCGCCTTATCAATATCCGATTGAAGTTTCTTGAAAAACCCATCACCCAGTTGGATTGCGCGGCTCCGAACTTTGGGCTTTTCTCGAGCATAGACTTCTTCCTGAGAGATGTTGATCGTCTTCACCTCGCATAGGACTCTGCTGGACTCAAGGGTTGCCTCCAAATCCGGGGTCTGGCTCCCGTTAATTCGTGAAATGAAGCGAATCCTAGAACAACCAATATCTTTCAAATAGTTGTACGCGCGCGCTTGATTAAGGATGTCGAACAACTGGTGTCAGCCGCGACCTCTCAGGTCCCTCGATATCAAGTACGGCGCTGCCTCGTTTTTTAGAAATCTCCAAGCGTCAGGATCAAGCCTTTGCAGATCCGCTTCCCAGCGAACGTATATCTGTTTAACGTCGGGCGAGGATAGATTCTCATCAAAGTTTTGAAAGTACGCGTCGGGAGAACGTGGGTTAGAAATGAGATCCCGCAGTTCATAGAGCCGTGGCAGTTCCGTCCGAAACATTATTGTTCCTTCCAGACTATACTCAGCTCTTTGCTAGAAGCCGTTGGTGTCTTTCTGGCGCAGCAAGGAGAGGAATTCGTTGCGCGTTTCCTGCTGACGGAAAGCCCCGAGCATGGCCGAGGTGACGGCCGCCGAGTGCTGTTTCTCCACCCCGCGCATCATCATGCACAGGTGTCGCGCTTCAATGACAACCCCGACTCCTTGCGGCCGAATGATCTCCTGAATTGCCTCCGCCAACTGTGTGGTCAGGCGCTCCTGCACCTGCAGGCGTCGCGCAAAGACCTCGACCAGGCGCGGCAGCTTGCTCAAACCTATGACCCTGCCGTCGGGAATGTAGGCGATGTGCACCTTGCCGAAAAACGGCAGCATGTGGTGTTCGCACATACTGAACATTTCAATGTCTTTTACGATCACCATCTCATCGTAGTCGACGGTGAACAGCGCGCCATTGAGCACGTCGGCAGGCTGCTGGGAGTAGCCGTGGGTCAGGTACTCCAGCGAGTTTACAACTCGCCGGGGCGTTTCCAGTAATCCTTCGCGCGAGGGATCTTCGCCGATGCGGGAGAGCATCTCGCGGACCAGATCCTCAAAGCTGGCCTGCTGGAGGCCATTGATTTTCTCGTGTTGTTCTGGCTGGCTCATTCGTTTGCTGACGGCTACTTTCATTATCGCTCTCTTCCGGATTCAACGCTTTGGCTCTTGTGCACCCACGTATTCAAATGAGTTGTTCGCGGTCTCTTCAATACGGATGCTTTCAAGATGAGCGGGCAATGGAAGACGGCTCAATATCTGCTGAACCCGGATCGTGAGATTCTCCGTGGTTGGAATTATGGTGCTGAAATCCTGAAGCTGATTCAAATTCTGATGATCGAAGCGGTCGAGCACTTCGCGGGTTACGAGCGAGTCCAGCGCTCCCAGATCGCAGACCATTCCTGTTTCCGGCACAATGGGGCCGCTGACCGTGACCTCAAGAAAATAATTGTGGCCGTGTCCGTAGGGATTGCTGCACTTGCCGTAGGTCTCCCGGTTGGCCGCTTCACTCAGCGACGGATTGTACAGGCGATGCGAGGCAGCAAAGAGATAGCGGCGCGTCAGATAGACCTTCATCGCTACTCTCCGTAGTAGTCCACAAACAGGTCCGGCATCTCATACAGGCGAACCCGATGCAACCTTGCCGGGTAGAGTTTAGATTCAAGGCGCTTCCAGATTGCGACCGCAATATTCTCCGTGGTGGGCACCTGGTTGGAAAACTCTGGGACCTCTTTGTTGAGATGACGATGGTCGAAATCGTCGAGGACCTCGCGGCTCAGAATGTCCTTCAGTTTTTTTAGATCGATGACAAAACCTGTAACCGCGTCGGCTTCCCCGCTCACGGTGACTTCCAGAATGTAGTTGTGTCCGTGACCGTTGAGGTTGGCGCACTTGCCGAAGACACGCCGGTTCTCTTCCGCACTCCACTCTGCGTTGTGGTAGTAGTGGGAGGCGGAGAACTCGGCCTTACGGGTGAGATAAATCATTGCGGGACTCCCCGACGCTCGGGACAATATCATTGTACGGCTACTTTGAATTCGATGCGCTGGCGCGCACTTCGGCTCCAGCGGTGCTGTAGACACGTCCTCGCCATGTGACAGTTCCCTGCTCGTGAGCCTTGGCTGACGCGCGTAACAGACCGGCAAAAAAAGGCAGCCCGGCGATGGACAGCAGTGTGGTCCAAAACGGAAAGTGAGCGCGCGCGACGCGGGTGTAGAACGCCGCCAGATTGAGCAGGGTAAAGAACCAGAAGAGGCCAATCATCACCGTCCAGAACCAGTCCCCTGCAACCCCGGCATGAGAAAAATAAAACACCGTCCACAACGGTGCGACCAGAAGCGAAATCAGCAACCGGCGAAACTCCTGGCTGCGCTTCCTGGCAAGTTCGCGGGCATTCGGGAAGAGCAGGGCGAGATTCTTGGTCCAGCCCACGCGAAGATCGTCCCAGTTGCTGTACATGCGCGTACGCACCAGTCCGCGTCCAAGGCGGAAGCGAATCTTGCATCCCTGCTGCTTGTACCGCCGGGCCAAGGCCACGTCATCGAGCAACTCAGTAGCTACGGACGCGAAACCCCCGATTTTGCGCTGCGCAGCCGCCCGAGCGAGCAGGTATTGCCCGTTGGCGGCAGCGTCCGGCAGCGCAGGATCGTTGACCCGCCAAGGACTGTATTGCAAAGCCAGTTCGCCGAAGATCAGCGGCATCACCAGCGGCTGGCGAACTCCCGTAAGAATCTGCTCGGGCGAATACGAGAGCAGATCGGCGGAATACTCCTCGGCCTCGGCGACCGCAGCCGCAAGCGAGCCTTCGAGGTGTTCGGTATCGGCGTCGGTAAACAGCAGCCACTCGCCGCGCGCAGCAGCTTCGCCGGCGGCCAAAGCGTTTGCCTTGCCGGTCCACCCCTCCGGCAGCGGTTGAGGAGCGTCGAGGACATGAACATCGACGATACATTGGTTGAGGGCAATAAACGGACAGTTCCGAACCCGGGTGAAGGTCTCCGCAATGCTGCGTGTGCGGTCGCTGGAGGCGTCATCAACCACTAAAATCTCGAAAGCGATGCCCTTTTGCACCACCAGAGAACGCAGACAGCGCTCCAGGTTCGCCTCTTCATTGCGAGCCGGGATAATGACGGAAACCTTAGGAACGGAACCAGACGTAATAGTGGAATCCATAATCGATTGCTTCCGGTATTATAAGGGACGTGAACATCAGCAAACGACTTGCGACGCTTCTAGCACTGGCAGCGCTAGTGCTTGCGCTTGGTTCCTGCCGTAACTCGGAACCGGCAGAAATCGGCAAGACCGCTCCTGACTTTACGGTGAGCGATGGACAGAAGACCGTGCAACTGAGCCAGCTCCGCGGCAAGCCGGTGCTGCTTAACTTCTGGGCTACCTGGTGTCCTCCTTGCGTGCAGGAGGTGCCTGCGCTGGTGGCATTGCAGCAGCAGATGGGCGACAAAGTAACCGTTCTCGCCGTGAGCATGGATGTGGATGCCGACGCTTACAATGCCTTTACCTCGAAGAGAATGCAGGGCGTGCTGACGGTTCGCGATCCGGATCACAAATCAAGCACTCTGTACGGCACTTTCGCCTATCCCGAGACCTTCCTGATCGGCCGGGATGGCAAGATTCAGCGCAAGTTTATCGGCGCCGTCGAGTGGACCTCGCCGGAGATGATCGAATATTTCAAAAAGCTGTAGGGCAACCATCCTTTATCACCGAGAGAGGTTCAGCAATGTCCGAAGCCGATCATGCCGTAGCACTTTTCGATAGGTTCAATTGCGCGCAATCTGTGTTCGCCACCTGTTGTCCGCTGGATGGACTGAGTAAACAGATGTGTTTGGCGGTGGCAGGACCGTTTGGAGCTGGCATGGGCCGCATGGGAGAAGTTTGCGGTGCGCTAACGGGAGCGCTGATGGTCCTGGGGGTTCGCGACGGACAGGAGATGGCGACGAATCCGGAGCAGGCGCGAGGACCGCTCTATGCGCGGGTACAAACGTTGGCCGATGCATTTGAAGAGCGCAATGGAAGTCTGCTGTGCCGCGAATTAACCGGATGCGACCTGCGCACGCCGGAGGGCCAGGAAGAGTATAAACGCCGCGACCTTCACCACACACTCTGCAAAAGTCTTGTGAGTTGCGCCGTGGAGTTGCTGTGAGAAAAGCAAGCCCGAAACTGTATTTCCACATCGCCAACCGTAGACTGAGTAACCCGCCGCCTAACTTGGCCACGGGCTACAGCTTCACATTCCTCAACCGCAACGCGTTGCTGATCACGGAGACGGAGCTGAGGCTCATGGCGGCAGCGGCAAAAACCGGATGCAGCATCCACCCGGTCAACGGATAGAGAACTCCGGCGGCGAGTGGAACTCCAAGAGCGTTGTAAATAAATGCAAAAAAGAGATTCTGGCGGATGTTGCGCATCGTCGCCTGACTGAGCCGGCGCGCGCGCAGAATACCGCGAAGATCCCCGCGCAGCAGGGTAATTCCGGAGCTGTGCATCGCGATGTCGGTTCCCGTACTCATGGCGATTCCGACCTGGGCCTGCGCCAGCGCGGGTGCGTCGTTGATACCGTCCCCGGCCATGGCGACAATTCTTCCCTGCTTCTGAAGCCGCTGAATCACCTCCGACTTGCGTTCGGGAAGAACCTCGGCCTCAAAATCGCGAATGCCGAGCTTGCGCGCAATTGCCTCGGCGGTGGTCTGGCTGTCCCCGGTGAGCATGATGACGTGGAGCCCCTCGCGGCTGAGGTCTTCCAGAGCCATGGCAGAGGTGGGCTTCACCGGATCGGCAACCCCGAACAGTCCGATCAGCACCCGGTCGGCGGCGAGATAGAGGACGGTCTGTCCCTCCTGCCGCACGGCCTCTGCGCGCGATGAAGCTTCGGCGGAGATGGCGACCCCGAGTTCCTCCATCAATGCGGCGTTGCCCACCGCAATGTAGCGCGCATCCACATCGCCCAAAACACCGCGTCCGGGACGCGACTCAAAGCGCTCCACGCGATGAGGACGGAGTTGCGCCGACTCGGCGGCTCGCACGATTGCCGCACCCAGCGGATGCTCGCTCAAACCCTCAATGCTGGAGGCCCACTGCACCAGATCCTCCTCGCTGTGGTTGGCCAATGAAACAACGTACTCCAGCGTGGGACGGCCTTCGGTGAGCGTTCCCGTCTTGTCGATCACCACGGTGTCAACCCGCTCCATCGCTTCCAAGGCTTCGGCATTCTTGACCAGCACACCGGCACGAGCGCCGCGTCCGGTGCCCACCATGATGGCCATCGGGGTGGCCAATCCAAGGGCGCACGGGCAAGCGATAATCAGCACAGCCACGGCATTGACGAGCGCATGCGGTAGCGCCGGCGCAGGTCCGAAGGCAAGCCAGGCGATGAAGGTTACCAGCGAAACTCCCGCGACGGCAGGCACAAAGATCGCGGAAACCTTATCGGCAAGGCGCTGAATCGGAGCCCGGCTGCGTTGTGCTTCGCCCACCAATTTGACAATCTGGGCGAGCACGGTCTCGCTGCCGACCCGGTCGGCGCGCATTAATATTGAGCCGTTACCGTTCACACTGGCGCCGATCACACGGTCGTCCGGCTTCTTTTCGATCGGGATGGATTCGCCGGTAATCAGCGACTCATCGACCACAGTACGCCCTTCGAGTACCAATCCGTCCACCGGAATCTTCTCCCCAGGGCGGACGCGCAGCAACTGTCCCACGGTTACTTGATCGAGCGGAATATCGCGCTCACGGCCATCGCCTTGCACCACCCGCGCCATCTTCGGCGACAGGTCCAGCAATGCGCGAATCGCGCTGGAGGTCTGTCCGCGGGCGCGAAGCTCCATAACCTGACCGGCCAGCACGAGGATAACGATGGCCGCAGCAGATTCAAAATACAAAGCAGGCTGCCCGTGCATACCACCCGGAGATTCCGGAAAGACCGAGGGGAAAAGGGTTGCGATTGCACTGTAGAAATAGCTGACGCCGACCCCCATCCCAATCAGCGTGAACATATTGGGACTGCGGAACTTGATGGATGCAACCGCCCTCTGAAAGAATGGGAAGCCTCCCCACAGGACAACCGGCGAAGCCAACAGAAGTTGTATCCAAGCGTCGTTCACGCTTGTGTGCAATAACGGCGTGGCCATATGCAACATGGCGAGCACTAACAGCGGCACGCCGAAGGCAACACTCACCCGCAGCCTGCGCATCATGTCAAGCAGCTCGGGACTGGCCGCTTCAGTGGAGGAAACCGTGCGCGGTTCAAGGTCCATGCCGCACTTTGGGCAGGTGCCGGGATGCTCCTGTGAGATCTCCGGATGCATGGGACAGACGTATTCCGTGCGCGAAGCGAGCTGCGGTGTCTCTGCTTCCAGCGCCATGCCGCACGAGGGGCAGGCACCAGGCTGAGCCGAGCGGACCTCAGGGCACATGGGGCAAACATAGGCAGAAGCTGCCGGTGTTACCTGCGCAGCGCTGCTAGCGCTACTTGTTGGCGCGGAGTTCGCGGCAACCGCCGGAGTCGCCGGGCCAAGGCCCACAAGTTGAATCCCGGGCATCATTCCACCCGGCTTGTAAGCCGGGGAAAGATATTTCTCAGGTTCAGAGCGAAAACGCTCGTTGCACTTTGGATTGCAGAAGAAATACTGAATGCCCTTGTATTCGTAACTGCCACCGCGGGCGGCGGCCGGATCGACCGTCATTCCGCAGACGGGATCCTTTACTTTCGTCTCCGGCAAGGATGAATTCCCTTTCAGCACGCGTGTGAAATCCGGCATTGAATCAGAACACGATGCATATCAGTGACTGATATAGTAAAACCCAAGTACGCCGAATGCACTTGCATTCTCAGCAAGCATGGCAGAGGTACTTCCATGACCAACGTCGAAATCAGCTACCACTATGAGACCTCGCCGGACGAAGCCGTGATGCGGGGTATCGACAACATTCGCGATGTGTATGGAATCCGCCGGTTGAAGTTCAACGAAAAGTTGCGCAGCCTTGCAGTTGAGTATGATGCGACGCGTTTGAATCCGGCAACCATCGAGAGCCTGCTGCGCCAAGCCGGATTGGATCTCCAAGAAAAGCCGATGTCCTGACGCACAACACGCGGTCAACCGCTGGTTTTTCTTTCTAACAATTAGAAGGGGCTCCGCCAATATTTTCATAAGGCTGGAGCCCTTTCCTGCGCCACTTCGTCTTGCCCTTCTTTAATGCAGTCGCCATGCCAAACTCTCGTCCACGAAGAATGAATGAGTTAGCGAAGATCAATCGGCGCACCGCGTGAAAACTTTGCTCGGCTGCGTAAGAACGACATAGCCGCCAACCTACGAGAGACACAGTCCACATACCCACAACCTTCAAAACATCCACAGCTCTGAGGGTTGCAGAGCAGATAAAGGTATGTGTTATATTGAGTTTGGTCGTTGGCCACAGCGGCCACCACCAATTGAAGCGCAACGCTTAAAATGCGCCCTTAGCTCAGCTGGATAGAGCGTCTGACTACGAATCAGAAGGCCGGGAGTTCGAATCTCTCAGGGCGCACCATTCTTTCCTTCCCCAGCACATCAGCCATCTAATAGAATCAACAAATTACAGAGATATTTGGCCTTCTAATACCCTAGGCAATCATTATGCCAAATCATCAGAGTGTGGAAAAGATCGCATAAAATGGCACACTTTGGCATTGAATTCCAGGTGTCACTGACACCAGAAGTGACACCACGATTGGCACCTTAGACAGCAAACGCCCGTCCGGAATCGACCGGACGGGCGTTGTCGATGTGGACGATCTTACAGGGTCAATCTTGGAGATCTAGGGTGAGATTCTCAGCTTTCTTGCCCCCTGGCTTTCGGTGCCTGTACACCCGGGAGTGGCTGGCATTGGAGGTCGACACCAGCTTTGCGAGTCGGCGGGTGACTCGGGTAACCGTCATTCGCAGGTTCACTATCACTCCTGAAACCAATCTCGCCAGAATTTCTCCAGGGTCGCGAGGTGGTATTCGTGGTTCGCGATGAAATCGAGTTCATCGTCAAAGCGCTTGCGAAGAGTTTCGTAGCTTAGATCGTATCTTCGTGCGAGAAACTCGATGTCCGCTTGGTCTTTCGGACTGTTCCTCTCCAGCTTGGAAAGAATCAGATCATAGACCTCCGGGATAAAAATCATGAGCTTTTCAAGGGGAAGCTGTAGAGGGATTAACCTGGACTCGTATTCAAGCGGCATTGTCACGATGCCAACGTACTCAACGTAGAGCTTGTGCTTCTTGTGTAGTGCAGATCCCTTGCCAGCAATGTTTTGCAGTTCCTCGATGGTCTCGCTACTGGATTTGATGAGATCAAGGTCACCTGTGTTGCGAGAGGCTCCATGAATCTCGGTCAACACAAAGCCCCCGATACAAGTGATTTGTGTGGGGGCAGCCAGGAGTTGATCGATCTCGCTCAAGAAGTCCTGCCATTGCGAAGCGAGCTTGAAGGGCTTGTCAAGCATATTGCAAATGCTCGGGGCGCCACGTCGTTAGGACGTGCCACCGCTTTGCTTCTTCTGATCGATTCTGCCGCACCCATTCCTGCTGCGCAGTTGATAACCGAGGGCCGAAGCTTGATTCAACATCGAGACGGCTCTGGCTCAGCAACTGTTCGAGCTCCCGTAGAGTACGGTAGGCAACAGAATCCTTATCCCCGCGCTGCTCCAGGACACGCAGCGCCAACGAAACGAGAAATCCAAGCCTGTTCGTGAGGCCACGGAGGCGAGCCTCTCTGACCAACCAATCGCGATCCAGGTCAGGATAGTTCAGAAGAACCCAGGGCAGTGCTTCCGCAACTCTGGAATCAAGTTCATCTTGCTGCAACGCTTCTACGAGCACCTCGGAGGGGTTCCGTGTCCATCCTGCCCTCAAGTAGGTAAAGCCGGGATAGCCGAGGGCACTGAGACGCTTTGCCAGAGAGTCTGTGGTTGTTCGGCAATTCCGAGGCTTCTGATCGCATGGAACGGCAGTAGGACGAAGGTTCAGGAAACGAGCAGCCTTACGCGCCAGCGACGGCGTAAGGGGGCGTTTTCCTCGTTCCAGCAATGCTACATAGGATTGAGAGACTCCCAAACGGGCAGCGACTTCCCTTTGTGTAAGCCCTCGCTCACAACGGGCTTCTTTGAAGACGTGTCCGTTCATTGTGTCCTTCCCAATCTCGTTCGATATGATTACATGTTATGTCATACGACGTCAATCCTATATGTATTGTTATCATCTAAGTATAGACAATCATGGCAATATTAAGTGGCTATTAAATTGGATAGTAATTGAGGTGGAGGTTCTGTTCACTGTCGGCCATTAAGATGAGTGAGACGAGGAGAACAGATGAGCAGACGTCCACGCTGGCCGAGTTGGCAGAGCAGTTCGACATTCGTCCCGACCTCCGGTGCGAATCACGTACATCCGCTCTCGGCCGGGCTATGGAGGGGAATAGCCGGCACGGGGGTTTCGAACGCAGCGGCGCGGTCGGGCAGGCGGCGGGTAAAAAGATGCCGCCAGACGATGCCGGTGCGGCCCGGAACCCATCATCAGCGTCTTACAGGATCAGTCAGGTAATCGTTACTAATCCCGCCTAGCTGCATGCTGACAAATTCAATTCGGTGAGCCGAACCCGGTGAACGGGCTGGCTTCCCAGATTGCGACTCCGGGACCGCGTTACAGGATTCCGTCAATGCGTGGCGGTGAAGAACTGCTCTCTGGATGAAAGGGCAGCAAACTCGGACAGCCAGAGCGCCTCCGTTTGATCTAACAGCTGGGAAGGCGATTAATCAATCCCGAAACTGGACTTAGATGGCCAGCGTCGGCAGGAAGCGCGGCGGACGGCGCAGCGTAGTCAACCGCTCGTAGGCGTAGGCCAGAGCGATGAGTGTGCCTTCACTCCAGGCGCGTCCGAAAAACGAAAGCCCCACCGGCAATTCCCAGACGAAGCCCATGGGCACGGTGATGTGTGGATAACCCGCAACCGCCGCGAGCGTGGAGCTGCCTCCCGTGAAGTGGTCGCCGTTCACCAGATCGGTGAGCCATGCCGGATTGCCCGTAGGTGCCACCAGTGCGTCGAGTTTCAGTTTGTCCATCGCCGCGTCCATGCCATCCGTGCGTGACATGCGCCCGCAATCGGCCAGCGCTTTGCGATACTCCACACTGGATAGGTCGCCCTTGGACTCGGCCTGCAGGAAAAGCTCCTGTCCGAAGTATTTCATTTCCGTATCCTTGTGCTTCTCGTTGAACTCGATCACATCCTTCAGCGAGTGCATGGTCGCGTTGGCTCCGAGCCAGTCGAAGTAGGCCTTCAGGTCAGCCTTCAGTTCGTAGAGCAGCACCAGCAGTTCCTGGTCGTCGAACTTGCCGAGGGTTGGTATCTCGACCGGATCGATAATTTCCGCTCCAGCCTTCTTCATCGCAGCCAGAGCCTCATCAAAAAGACGATCGACGTCGAGATTGTAGCCGGCGTACTTGCGCACCGCGCCCAAGCGCGCGCCTCGCAACCGGCCCGCGTCGAGAAAACGCGTGTAGTTCTTTTCCATGTGCGAGGCGGCAGCGGCGGTCGCCGGGTCATCCGGGTCAACGCCCGCCAGCACGGAGAGCAGCGCGGCCGCATCGGCGACGCTGCGCGCCATCGGTCCGGCGGTGTCTTGCGTGTGCGAGATTGGGATAATGCCTCTACGACTCACCAGTCCAACCGTAGGCTTGATGCCTACGATGCCGTTCTGTCCCGCAGGCGAAACGATCGAGCCATCGGTTTCCGTGCCCACGGACACCGCGCACAGATTGGCGGCAACCGCCACGCCCGAGCCTGAACTGGAGCCGGATGGGTTGCGGTCGAGTACATAGGGCATTTTCGTCTGCCCGCCACGCGCGCTCCAGCCGCTGGTGGAGTGCGAAGAGCGCAGATTGGCCCACTCGCTCAGATTGGTCTTGCCGAGAACGACGGCCCCGGCAGCACGAAGGCGAGCTACGACCGCGGAGTCAATGGACGGCCTCGCACCCATCATCGCCAATGATCCGGCGGTGGTGTGCATGTGGTCGCCGGTCGCAATGTTGTCCTTGATCAGCACCGGGATGCCGTGCAGCGGACTGCGCGTGCCCTTAGCCTTGCGTTCGTGATCAAGCTCTGTGGCCTCAGACAGCGCGTCCGGGTTTAACTCAATGACCGCGTGCAGACTCGGACCTTGGCCGTCAAGCGCGTGGATACGCCCAAGGTAGAGTTCGGCAAGCTGGTGCGATGTGTACTTACCGGACTGCATTGTCTGCTGCATCTGGGTGAGCGTTGCTTCCTCGAGTTCGAAGGGCGCAACCTGAATGTCTTTGCGATTCGATTCGGCATCGGGAGTGTCGGCCATGGCGGCCGGCGTAAGCGCTCCGGCTGCGGCTCCGGCTGCCACGGTCTTGAGAAATTGGCGACGACTGCTCTTCATGTTCACAGGATCTCGCGCGAGCAACGCTTCATCTCGAGTTTAATTTCAGCACTGATTTCCCAGAATCTTACCAAGTGATGCCGGGTGATTCTCTAACGTGCTCGCTCAGACAACAAAATTGTGTTTGTTGAACACGCGTAGGAGGAGAGACCCTTGGCAGCCGATACTGTATCCGGCTGACTGAACGAAGCGATGGGCTAAATACACTATCTTTGTTGCCGCGACTCGTCCTTGATCAATTCGCCGCCCTTCATTACGAAAACCACATGCTCCATCACTGTAATGTCCTTGAGTGGATCGCCGGTGACCGCGACGATATCCGCGTACTTGCCAGGTTCGATTGAGCCAGTGTCGCGAGACGTGCCTAGCAAGTCGGCGGCATTCACCGTCGCGGCTTGAAGCGCGCCCAGAGGCGAGAGGCCGCCGCGCACCAGCGCGCTGAATTCCTTGGCGACAAAGTCGGGGTCGTCGTCCACGCCGTAGGCAATCTTCAGGTGGTGCCGCAATGCGCGTTCAAACGCCGGTTGCTGCGCACGGAGGATTGCCTTTGCCTTTTCGAGGCTCACCGGATCGGCACCCAGTGAAAGTCCTTCTTCGATGGCGTGCTGGAAGGTGAAGAGCGTGGGAACAAGCCAGGTGCCGTGCTGTTCCATCAATTGAGCGCCTTCGTCGTCGAGCATGGTGCCGTGCTCGATGGAATCCACACCCGCGCGGACGGCCGCCTTGATGCCCTCGGTACCTTCGGCATGGGCCATGACGTGTTTGCCAGCACGGTGCGCCACTTCCACCGCACGCGCCATTTGCGCCTCGCTCAGTTCCTGCACATTGTAGTCGCTGATGGGGTCACTCACGCCGCCGGTGGCCATCAGCTTGATCCAGTCGGCGCCGTACTTGATATCGTGCCGCACGGCTTCGCTCACCTCGTCCACGGTATCCGCAAGGTTCGTCCGCCGCGGAAGCGCCTGGTCGGGCGCGAGTACGTCAGCGTCGCCGTGGCCTCCGGTAACGCTGATGAAATTTCCGGCCGAGACGATGCGTGGGCCACGAATGAGCTCCTTCTTGATGGCATCTCGAAGCGCTAGCTGCCCGTATGCCTGGTCCTTTTCGCCGGCGTCACGCAGGAGCGTGAAGCCGTGATCGAGCCACACCTGGAGGTTATGCACGCCCCAAAGAGCCGCCATCGGCGAAGACATGCGCAGCTCGGACGTAGGCGACTGGTCCTTCGGGTTATACAGGATATGGTCGTGACAATCGGCGAGCCCCGGAAGAACCGTCTGGCCCGAAAGATCGATCACGGGGACCCCATCGGGCCGCGATGAAGCCACGCTCACAATGCGGTCTCCCTCAATAAGGATGAACACGTTCATCGCGTAGCTTCCCGTGCGCACGTCGAGTAGCCGCCCCGCGTGAATCGCTACACGCGAGTGTTTGGGCTGCTGCCGCACCTGTTCGGATTGGCCGAGGGCTGCAAGCGCAGCACAGAGCGACAGGCCCAGACACACGCCGAGTTTAACCAGCCGGTTTCTCATTGCGCCACCTGCTTTTCAGTACGCATATCGCATTCCGGACGCGGAACACCCACGATCTATTTGTCGAACCAACCCACGATGTGATCGAGATGTTCGATACGATACCAGGGTTCTCCAGAACGCGATTGTATCGGGCAAGCAGGAAAATGTCTTCCAAAGCGTCTAACATACGCCGTTTCGCAGCGTCCCAAGTCGGGACTGATTTACCGAATCCCTCATCCGGGCCCTTTGCATTGCAATCAAAACACTCTCAGGTATCATACGCATCCGGTTTCGACCATGCCTCAATTGACGAGTAACGGCAAACCGTAAGTTATCTTCTGCAGCGCCGCTTTGGGCGCGAATGGATGGTCGCGGTCCGAAGTCGGGATGTGGAAACCCAGGATGCGATCAGTTTGGTCAGTGAGTGCGTTAGAACAAGAATCTGAATATCGGTAGCGCTTTCTGCTCGCTGCAGTTTCTTCCCGGATTACTCCCGGGAAGTCGGCCAGCTTCCAGAATTCAGGGTCCAACGGGCTCCGAGCGATTTCCTGTCCAATCGGCGTTTTTCGTTCCTAATCGGGCTAGTTCTCCCAGAAGCCGACTTCTGGCCCGCTTGGTGTGCCGTGTTTCAACTTTCGAATTGCCCGTCATGCGGGGATACAAACGTCTGCTAACAGAGACTCAAACCGGAACCTGTGCCTTGTCGGTCGCCTCGGTCTGCCAGCCCACACAAGCAGTGGTCGAATGGCCTGGCGACATGCGGTCCGGCGGAGCTGCCTGCTCACCTTAAATTCCTGCTCACCTTAACGCACTTCGAGTCTGTTGTTCGGACGTTTCCAAGACGTACAAATTGGCTTGAGGCTACTCCCAGGCGAAGGCGAAGCAGTTCTCTCAAATCCTCGATCTTGTGCCTGCGCGTGAACTCGCGGAAAGACTCGTCCCCTTCGCGTCTCTCCTTGAAAATCTGAATAAGCCGTTCCAATAACGTCGGCAGATCTCTGTAGCGCACGGAGATGAGCTCGCGGCCAAGGCCCTGGCAGTCATCGGAGCCGCCGCCGAGCCACACCGTGTATCCCTCTTCACGCGCCACGGCCGTTCCCATCAATCCAATGTCTGCGACGTAGGGTTGTGCACAGGTGTGTGGGCAGCCCGTGACATGCAGGCTGATGGGGCGACTGAATTTGAAACGCGAATCGAGAAAGCTCGCGAGCTCCAGCGCGTGAGTTCTGGTATCTGTTGGGGCGAAGCGGCAGCCTTGGCTGCCGGTACAGGAAATCGTCGCTGCGGCAAAAGAGCCAGCCTCGTCGCTAAGGCCTGCGGCAGCGATGGCTTGCCGGGCACCTGGAATGACTTCGTCGGGGATATTCGAAAGAATTAGGTTTTTCCTGACTGTGAGGCGAATCTCGCCGGAGCCGAATTCGTTTGCGATGCTGGCGATGGCGCGCATCTGCCCGGCACTGAGAAATCCCACAGGCACCGCAACGCCGATGTAGGAGAGACCGGACTGCCGCTGGGCATGGACACCAAGGTGTGCGCGCTGATCGACGTCCGAGCGGGGCTCACACTCTGCCAGTGGAAAGTGCCTGAGTGGGAAAGTCAGGTGTTTCCCTGTTTCCTCCAGAAACTTTTCCATACCCCAGCGATCGATCAGGTACTTGAGCCGCGCCCGTTTGCGATTCGTGCGGTCACCGTTCTCCTTGAAGACACGGATCATCGCAGCAGCCACGGCAGCGGTCTGATCGGGCGCGACTAGTAGACCAGAATCACTCGCAAATTGGCGGTGACTTGTAGTTCCGCCCAGATGCACGCGGAAGTACACACCCGCAGAAACGCTATGGCCATCGGAGACCCGTGTTGCCATGAAAGCGATATCGTTGGTATCCGCCAGCGCACTCGTTGCGCCTCCGCTATCGAAAGAGACCTTTAGCTTTCGTGGGAGACCGTAAAGATCGCGCGATTCCAGGATGTATTGGTTCAACGCCTGCGCCAGAGGAGCAACGTCAAACAGTTCTAGCCGGTCGATGCCGCTCGTGGGGGTTGCTGTGATGTTACGTACATTGTCCGATCCCGAACCAAGCGAGCTCAAGCCCAGGCTTTCCAGCTTCGTGAGAGCGCGCACAATGTCTTTCGGTCGAAATTCGCGAAGCTGTAGGTTGCTTCGAGTCGTAATTTGCGCTGCGCCAGCTCCCCAATCCTCCGCCATCTCCGCCAATCCGCGCATCTGACGAGCGCTCAGGATTCCGCTAGGCGTGCGCAGCCGCAGCATGAACGAATCTTGCGCCGGTGCGACATAGAAAAGGCCGTGAAACTTGAAGCGAAGCACATCCCCGCCCTTCGGGAAGCGATCTTCGTTGGCATGCGCAAGAATCTTGTCTGAAATATCGAGCGGATTCTCCTCGCGCTTCCAGCGCTCCTCCTCGCAGAGGTCTTTTACCGGAGTGCCAAAATATGTTTCGTCCTTTTCCGCGGCGGCATGGTTCGCAATGCTGGAGCCAGCGAACGTACCGGGTACGTGCAGTTCCTTGGGGATGTTGGTGCCTGAGTTTGCCATCTGCTTAAACCGCTCCTGCATCTCCCTAGGCAAAAAGCAGCCAAGGAATAAGCCGTTGATCCTCTCGATTGCTCATCGGACAGTGCTTGGCTTTAGGGTGATTTCACCTCACCCAGTATATATGCCTGTTACCGCTCGCACAGCCGACATTGATGTGATCGCGCAAGCACTTTACGTGAGTTCTCGCACAATGCAGCGCCGCTTGCAGGACTCAGGCTACAGCTTCCAACGAGTTCTGGATGAAACCCGGCACCAGATGGCGCGCTATTACCTCTTCAACTCTGAGTTGGAGTTGAATGAGACCGCATACTTGCGCGGCTTTGAGGACTCGAACTCGTTCGGCCATGCTTTTCGTGCCTGGGAAGGAGTCCCACCAAGCGATTGGTGTGAGACTCATCGCCGTTCTTCTGCGATGTAAGGTGAGGCGTGAGCAGACTGATTCGTTGCTCTGCGTGAGCGCAAAGTCGCAGGGGCGCTCATCGAATGGCCGATTGTTACTGAAAAATCGGCCTATCCGGAGTTTCCGGATGGCATTGCATTGTTTCGGGCGAGCGACGGGCTATCCGGAGATTCGCCGCATTGGGGTTAAGCCGACCATGCACGCAGAGCGAACAGGTGCCTTGGACCGGCTCATCAAGAGTCGGTAAAATACTCGGTATCCATGACGCGCAACGATGCCTGGAATCTGTTGACGGAATTTACGCGATCAGAGAGCTTGCGGAAGCATGCGCTTGCCGTGGAGGCCTGCATGAGAGCCTATTCCCGCAAGTTCGGCGAGGACGAAGACAAGTGGGCCGTCACCGGCCTCGTTCACGACTTCGATTACGAGAAATATCCGACTGCGGAGGAGCATCCGTTTAAGGGCAACCAGATACTGGCAGAGCGCGGCTGTCCGGAGGACATTCGCCGGGCCATCATGGGACACGCCGCGTACAGCGGTGTTCCGCGCGATACGCGCATGGCGCAAACGCTCTTCGCCTGCGACGAACTCGCCGGCTTCATCACGGCTGTCACGCTGGTGAAGCCTTCGAAGTCGCTCCGGGAGGTGGACGCCAAGAGCGTACGCAAGCGGATGAAGGACAAGGCATTCGCGCGCTCGGTGAATCGCGAAGACATTGTGAACGGCGCAGTAGAAATGGGACTCGATCTGGATGAGCACATTGCTTTCTGCGTAGAGGCGATGAGGAGCGTGGCGAGTGAACTCGGGCTAGCGGGAATCGTCCCGGTGGCTGGCGCGCAGGGCGAGACTGCTGAAGGCGCCCAATGAAGAAGGACTGGAAGACGCCGCCGGTGACAGCAAGTCCGCAGACAATAGCGGCGCGGCCAGGAACATCACAGAGCACCAGAATCCATCATCATCTCCTAAGCTGTGATCAGAAGCAGTAGTAGATACTGATCCAATCCCGTTGCCACGGCAAAACACCTCCAGTAGCCAGAACCCTACACAGATAAGCTACTGAACAGTGCTGACACGCACAGCGTACAGAGCCCCGTAAACCTAGAACAGCACGCTAGGCCTGTAGGGCGATAAACGGGAACATCCCATGTCAAAAAACATACGTTGGCTCGAAGCCGGGGACATGACAGGTGTGGCGGGGACAGCGATTCGAACTCAGCGGCGCTGCCGTGCCTGACAGCAGCTAAAACTAACACCCGATGCCGGTGCCGCTGGTGCGCGCGAGGGCTTCGTTGCCCACAGGAGGGAGAGACCAGGTATAGCTGGTCCCAGGTCCGGTCAGCGAGAAGGTGGCATCGGTGATTATGGTGACGTCGATCTCCTGATCGAAGGTCGGTGTCCTGCGGGCCGTCGCCGACACCCTGAATCTCGGCTACCTGCAGCTGGCGTTCCTGGCTGAGGTGAGCGAGTACAACCAGTCCAAGCCGGTTTAGAAGCATCCTGCCGCCTTCGATCTGGTACTGGCGGCCCTACTCATAACAGATATCCTCCTCTCCGGCACATGCCGTGCCGGGAGGGAGGTGAGCCGAATGCCGGAGGTCAAGATCAAGCGCATGAATATCAACGTCGAAGCCAATCTGCACGATGCCTTCAAATCGGCGGTCGCCGCCCGGGGCGTCAACATGATTGATGTACTCATGGAGTTTATCCAGAACTACGTACAGAAGAACCAGCCAGGCGCAGTGAAGTCGAAGAAGGGCGGACGATGAAGCGGGCCGCCCTGTACCTGCGGGTTTCCACTGTTGACCAGCACCCCGAAACCCAGATGTATGACCTGCGCGGCCTGGCCGCGCAGCGCGGGTTCGAAATCGTCCACGAGTACACCGACAAAATTAGTGGCGCCAAAGCACAGCGTCCCGGTCTGAATCAACTCATGGCCGACGCCCGGCGCGGCAAGTTCGATGTCGTCCTGACCTGGGCGTGCGATCGCATCGCACGCTCCACCCGGCACTTCCTGGAGGTACTCGACGAACTGAACCACCTCGGCGTCGAGTTCGTCAGCTTCCGGGAAAATATTGATACTGGCGGGCCGCTGGGCCGCGCCATCGTCGTCATCATCGGTGCCATCGCCGAGCTGGAACGGAATCTGATCGTCGAGCGGGTTCGGGCCGGCATGCGGCGCGCCCGCCTCGAAGGCCGTCAAATCGGACGCCGTCCCCTGGATATCGATCGGGCCGCTGTCATGCGGGACCGGGATCGGGGGATGAGTCTGACCGAGGTCGCCAAGGCCCATCGCATCAGCCGCGCCATGGTCAGCAAGATCGTCGCCCAGAGCCACCGTCTGCCCTGTAATGACCCCCGGCAGAGCCGGGGGCTTTATTTGTGTGAGCCGCTCAAAGCGGCTGTGCGGGGTCGCTAACGCGGCCCCGTTGGTCTTGGGCCACCTTGACGGTGGCGATTCACTGCCACAGATTTCGCTGGTCTAACTCCTGGTCGTCCTGCTCCTGTTTCCGGATGTACTCGCGGATGGTCGCCTCATCTCGTCCCACCGTTGACACCCAGTACCCGCGCGCCCAGAAATTCTGCCCCACAAAATTCCGCTTTCTCTCTCCGTACACCCTCGCCAAGTGAATCGCGCTCCTCCCCTTGATGAACCCGATTACCTGTGACACCGCAACCTTCGGCGGTATTGCAACCATCATGTGTACGTGGTCCGCCATGAGATGGCCTTCCTCAATGCGGCACTCTTTCTGCGCGGCCAGTGCCCGAAACACTTCTCCAAGGTGCTGCCTCAGTTTCCCGTACAGCACCTTCCGCCGGAACTTCGGAATGAAGATGACATGGTATTTGCACTCCCATTTCGTATGGCTTAGGCTTTCATACTCGTCCATCGTGGAACTCCTTTTCATGTACTTTGCCGGCTCACGTCCTGGAGTTTCCGCGGTGGACTCCTGGAATTGTCAAACTCTGGCTGCCTCCCCGGCATAGCCGGGGGGTCTCCTTTGTTAGGCTAGGAGGACGGTGCTGGATATTTGGCGAGGAAGTCAGCACCATGAGCAGCGGGAGAGCGATCACCAGGACGATAGTGCAGGTGGCGCTGGCCTCCGGTCCGTAGGCTCCGCCGGTGAGCGCCGGCGAGCCGTGAACGGTGGCTGTGACCACCGTGGAGAAGTCGCGCAGACCGCTGACCGGAAGGCCAAAGACCGCGCCTTGAAAGAGATTCCATCCGAAGTGGAGCCCAACCGAAAACCAGAGCGAACCGGTGCGAATGCGGGCCAGTGCGAACAGCAGTCCAACTCCCAGAGTATTGAAGAATCCCCAGCTCAAAAAGCCCTGAGCATCGGGATTCCCGAGGTGGACCGCTCCGAAGAGAGCGGAGAGGAAGACCACGGCCCAAAAAGCTCCGAAGGTTTCAGTGAGCTTCTGGAAGGGATAACCACGGAAGGATAGCTCCTCGAGCAAGGCTCCGAAGGACAGGAGCACGGCTACGGCGGCGGCGCGCAGCAGCATGTGCCCACCGAGATGGAGATGGAAGCGCAGCGATCCGAAGCAGGCGATGAAAGCCACGTCGGCGGCTATGAGCAGACCTCCGAGAGCAAAGCCGGTGGTGAATTGGCGGTTTGCAATGGAGTCGAATGGGAGGCCGAGAGCCGCAGGCAGCGGCAACTGATTGTAGTCAAGGAAGCGCAGAAAAAAGGAAAACCCCGCCGCGGTCAGGACGCAAGCGATGATCCGGAACAGCAGCCCGGGGACAAGGTTACGCTGCGGAAAAATCGCATAGACAAAGCCGCTGCCCCAGAAAACCCCAGCCGTCCAGATGGCTGCAATCAGGAAGCGTACGAACGGCGGTAGCAGCGTGGGCATCCGGTATGGCTTCCATGCCCCCGTGGGCTCGAATGGCTCGGAATCGCTCATAATATCGTGCTGGTTTGCGCGCGGTTTTTTGCGGTGGAATCAGACTTGAGTGCGCCCACGGAGACACCTTCGCGCGCGACTGCGAAGGGCAGGATTTGGGCTCCGGCTGCGGCCAACTTCTGCTCCACACGTTGCCGCGCATCCGGTTCGGTCATGAATAACACGCAACCACCGCCTCCGGCCCCGCAGACTTTAGCGCCCAGGGCTCCATTCTTACGGGAGATCGTGATGAGGCGATCGATGAGAGGCGTAGCGATGGCGGGCGCATTGGTCCGGCGAAGCTTCCACTCCTCACGCAGCAGACGCGCGCTTTCCGTCCAGTCGGCGGCGGCGATGGCCGCGCGCATGGCGCGGGCAATTTCGCCGATGCGCTCGAAGTTGCGGAAGACCTTGCGGTCGCCGTCAATATGACGTTTGAAGACCTCCCAGTTATTGATGCCGCTCTGGCGCGGGGCCCCCGTATATGCGAGGACAAAGCGGCGATCGAGTTCATCGGCATCGCATGCAATCGCCTGGCGATGGATGCCATCGACATCCAGTTGCACCGCGCTGACGCCGCCGTAGAGCGCGGGATAGTAGTCCTGGCATCCGGTGGGCACGCCGATGAGTTGGGCTTCGACGTTCTGCGCGATTTCGCGAATCTGCTCCAGCGAAAGCTTGCGTTTTGTGAAACGCGCGAGCGCCGACGCCGAGGCGATCATCAGCGCCGAAGAGCCGGAGATTCCGGCACCGGCGGGCGATTCGGAATGTGTTTCCAGGCGGAAGCCGCAGGTGGGCTCGCAGTCGGCATAGAAGAATCGCAGCAGATGAACCGCGAGCTTGTGCCGGTGCTTTGCCGCCTCCCGCAGAGCCTGCATGTTAGGAAAGCTGTCCGTGAGGCCGGTATCAAGCGAGACCAGTTCGATGGCATCGGTGTCGGCAGGAACGATCCGGCAGGTGGTCATCACGCCGATGGCGATATTGACGACGACCGCCCCGGGATGGAAAAGATAGAGCGGCCACATGTCCATGGTGCCGCCCGCAAGATCCACACGGCAGGCCGCACGCGCCACCACGCCGCTGGCTTGCTTGGAAGAGTTTCCAGACATGATGACATTTGTATCATGCCAAGGTCTCAGGCAGACTGATCCCGGAATTGTGCCGCCCTATTTCGGCAGCAATCGTTTCAGGATCAGCAGCTTTGAGCGCCCTTCACGGCCTCCCGGAAGATAGAGGTATCCGGTGGCGGAGTCGTAGGCGAAGGTGTGGCCTTTCACATCCACTGGCAACTCGCTGGCCAAGCCCAGGCTGGCATTCGCCGAGAGGACAAAAACAGAGCCGCTGGAGACTCCGAGAAGTGAGCTGGTAGGCTCATCAAGATCCAGTTGGTCGATGCCTCCGGCTACCGCCGAGCGCGCGAGCTCCTGACCGCTGGCGGGGTCCAGTGCGAGGACGGCATAGCGTACCGCTACGTACAGCCGGTTGTGACGCGGGCTGACGGCAATGCCGGTTGGCTCAGAGGCATTGAGCTGGAAGCGAGCCAGAGTTTTCAGCACCGGACTCAGAACCAGGACGCTGCGGCGGTCCTGCAAGGTGAGGTAGAGCCGACGGCGCGAAGGATCAAAGGCAAAAGCGTACGGATGCCCATCCAGGCTCAGCCGGGAAACAGGCTGACCGTTGGCGGAGAGATCGAGGGTGGCAACCGATTGCGAGTGCGGAAACGTCACGCAGAGAAGGTGTTCGCCCGGAAGCAAAAAGAGTGCGTCCGGCGCACCATCGACGGGAATGGTTTGCTGCACCTGCCAGTCCGCGGTGGAGACCACGATAATGTTGCGCGCTCCGGAGTTGGCAATGTACACCAGATGCGCAGCCTCATCGACGGCGACGCCGCGCGGCGAGGACATGTCGAGTATGTGTCCCACGATCCGCCGCTTCTGCGGATCGAACAGGTCAACCGAACCTGCGCCGGGATGCGAGACTAGGATCATGCCGTGGGCGAAGGCAATTTCATCGAACCCGGGACGGCCCGGAAGATCGAGAACCGCAATCTGCTTTAGCACCGGGGCGGTGGCAGCAGCAAAAAGCAACGGCGCAGCCAACAGCAAAGCAGCTCGACGGAGTAAACAACCGGCCAGGAATCGACGGACCAGGGATGCGTAACGGGACAGGCTCACATCGTATGGGATGCAGACCCGATGAGAACCGCCGCCTAGGGAAAACATCGATCGGAGCTGGAAGATAGGCGAGCTGTGGCATAAGCTGTAGGCTGCCTTAGGATGTTAAGCACAGAAAGTTTTACCGGATTTCATACAGCCAACGACAAGGAGCTTGCAATGAATCCATCTTCCCTTCCCGGACTGGCTGGACTGGCAGGCGAACCGGCAGCGCGGCGGAGCCTGGATGCCGCCCTATGCACTCTGGTGGTCATCGATATCCAGGAGAAGCTGCTGCCGGCGGTGCTGAACCCCGCAGCCCTGGTGCGAAACTCTCGGCTGCTGATCCGGCTGGCTAATATCCTGGAGATTCCGGTGCTGCTGACCACGCAGTACGCCCGCGGCCTGGGTGGGACGGTTCCGGAAATTACGGAACTGCTGCCCAACGTGCAGGCAATCGACAAGTTGGAGTTCGGCTGCTTCGGGCGTGAGGAGTTCCGCAACGCGCTGCGCGAGCTGCCAGGTCCCAGGACGACGGTTTTGCTGTGCGGAATGGAGAGCCACGTCTGCGTGATGCAGACCGCACTCGGAGCGCTGGAGAACGGCTATATGGTGCACGTTGCCTCCGATGCGGTGAGTTCGCGCTCCGACCTCAATTGGCGGCTTGGGCTGGAGCGGATGGAGTCCGCGGGCTGCGTAATCTCCTCCACTGAGATGATGATGTATGAACTGCTGCGCCGGAGCGGAACCGCGCAGTTTAAGGAGATCCTGCCATACATCAAGTGAGCGGAGAAGCAGGGCTGATGGACGCGACCGGCGCCCAGGAGCGGCGATTTGCGCGCGCCTTCCGGCTGCTCGATGAGGCGATTGCGCGCAAGGTGTTCCCCGGGGCATCGCTGGCCGTGACCCTGCGCGGAGAACTGCTCGCGTGGCGCTCCTTCGGACACTTCACCTACGAGGCGGAGTCGCCCAAGGTAACGCGCGAGACGGTGTGGGACTTGGCCTCGCTGACCAAGCCAATTGCGACCACCTCAATGGCAATGCTGCTCTGGGAGCGCGGACGGCTCCAGCTCGATACCAAGATTGCCGAGTTGCTGCCGGAATTTGCCGACGGGGCGAGTCTTCAGCGTGAGTGGCGCGAGGTGGTGACCGTCCGGATGCTGCTGGCCCACGCTTCAGGACTGCCCGCCCATCGCAAGCTCTATCTGGAGGCTTCAGGATGTGAAGCCGTGACCGCATTGGCGATGCAGGTCCCGCTGGAGACCGCTCCAATGCGGCGGGCGGAGTACAGTGATATTGGTTTCATTCTGCTGGGCGAGTTGCTGCAACGGATTGCAGGCGAGCGGCTCGACATATTTTGTGAGCGCGAGATCTTTACTCCTCTAAAGTGTACCCTTAGCTTTGTTTCGCAACCAACTCGACTAGCACGAGTTCCACCGACAGTACATGATACAGCGTATCGCGGACGCGTGGTACAAGGCGAGGTAAACGACGAGAACGCCAGCGCCATGGGCGGCATCGCCGGTCACGCTGGATTGTTTGGCGATGCGCTTTCGGTGGCGCGCTTTGCGCAGTGCCTGTTGCGCAGCGGCCTGCCGGTTTTCAAGCCAGAGACCGTCGAGCTGTTTACCAGGCGGCAGAGTGAGCCCAATGGAAGTTCGCGAGCTTTGGGATGGGATACGCCCTCGGCTCCTTCACAGTCTGGAACCAGGTTTTCGCCTCGCTCATTCGGGCACTTGGGCTACACCGGAACTTCGCTGTGGTGCGATGCGGAGCGCGGCCTTTCCGTAACCCTGCTGACCAACCGGACCTGGCCGGATTCTAGAAATCAGGCGATCAAGGAGCTGCGTCCATTGCTGCATGATGCGATCGTGAATGCGCTGGAAGGTCACTGAATGGCGCACCGCATAAAATCCCATCGAGTGTGTAGAATCTTACTAAGAAACCGGTTTTCATACGGTCAGATTTCATACTTCATAGTTTTCTTCCAGGACTAATCTGATGGATAAATTTGTAGTTCGCGGCGGGACCCCGCTGCTCGGTACGGTTCGAATCAGCGGGGCGAAAAACGCCGCGCTGCCGGCAATGGCCGCGGCACTGCTCACCGATGAACCGGTGATTCTCGAAAATATTCCCCAGGTTCGTGATATTGAGACCGAGCGGCGACTGCTGGCGGCCATGGGCGCAGAGGTCGAACTGGGCTACGGGCGGGCGCACCACCGCACCACGATCTGCGCGGCCAATCTCAGCTCGAATCCCGAGGCAAGTTACGAACTGGTGAAGACCATGCGCGCCTCGTCTCTGGTGTTGGGTCCGCTGGTGGCGCGCGTGGGATTCGCCAGAGTTTCGATTCCCGGCGGATGTGCGATCGGAGCCCGTCCCATCGACCTGCACATCAAGGGCCTGGAAAAACTCGGTGCAAAGATCGTCACCGAGCATGGTTACATCGAGGCCCGCGCCAAGAAGCTGAAGGGCGCGCACTACTCATTCGACAAGATCACGGTAACCGGGACGGAAGACATTCTGATGGCGGCGGTGCTGGCCGAGGGCGAGACCGTGCTGGAGAACTGCGCGCGCGAACCCGAGGTGGTGGACCTGGCAGCCCTGCTGGGAAAGATGGGCGCGCAGATCGAGGGCGCGGGCACCTCGACGATACGAGTGAAGGGCGTCGATCAGCTGCACGGCGCGCGGCACCGCATCATTCCTGATCGCATCGAGGCGGCAACCTACATCCTGGCCGGAGCACTGACCGGCGGCGACCTGATGCTGACCGACTGCGATCCTAACCATCTGACTTCCCTGCTGAATAAGCTGGAAGAAGTTGGCGTGAAGGTGAAGGTGGGCGAAGAGTGCGTGCGGGTCATGGGCGACGCCGCACCTTTGACCGCCGCCGATATAACTACTGAAGAGTATCCGGGCTTCCCTACCGATGTGCAGGCGCAGTATATGGCGCTGGTAACGCAGGCTTCGGGAACCTCCATCATTACCGAAAACATTTTCGAGAACCGCTTCATGCACGCGCAGGAGCTTTGCCGCATGGGTGCCAACATCAAGATCGAGGGACGCCGGGCGGTGGTGCGCGGCAAGAGCACCCTGAGCGGCGCGGCGGTGCAGGCGAGCGATCTGCGCGCATCGGCTTCGCTGGTGCTGGCGGCCCTGGTGGCACAAGACGAAACGATCATCGACCGGGTCTATCACATCGACCGTGGCTATGAGCGAATCGAAGAGAAACTGCGCGGCGTGGGAGCTCAGATGAAACGCATCGGGGAAATTCTGCCGCGGCGAGTTGGAGTGTAGGTTAAGGCTCAGCGGCCCACATCCGCCCGTAGCCGGCGAATGTGGGATCGTTGATTTTGACCTCCAACCATTACCCAGTCAGTCATCAGCGATGTTCTGATAATTACCTATATCTCAATCCTTCTGCACCATATCCGGTGCAGACGCCCCAAAATCGCTGGTTTCCGCTCTTTTCAGGACGCCCGCGTGCGCTATTTCCTGCCTCTGCACTTGCCTCATAGCACCAGACATGCCTCATCAAAATCCAGACGCGGGTTACGCGGATATAGTTTGCTATGGTCGCCGTAGCCGAGATTGCAAAGAAAATTCACCTTCCATTTGCCGTCGGGAAAGAATTCTGCATTCACCTTGGCTGCATCGAAGCCCGACATCGGACCGCAATCAAGGCCCAGGGCTCGCGCTGCCAGGATGAAGTATGCTCCCTGCAACGAGCTATTACGGAAGGCAGTCTCCTCGATGATTGCCGGGTTTCCGGCGAAGTAGGCGTGCATGTTCGCTTGTGGAAACAATCTGGGTAAATGCTCATGGAATTCCGTATCCCACGCAATAATTGCAGTAACCGGAGCGGACATTGTCTTTTGCACGTTGCCCGGAGCCAAGGCTGGCAGCAAACGGTTCTTGGCTTCGGCGGTGGTAAGGAATACGAATCGTCCGGGTGAGGAATTCGCGCTGGTCGGCCCCATTCTGGCGAGTTCGTAGTCGTGCTTCAAAAGCTCAACCGGCACAGCGCGCGGAAGCCAGGCGACGTGCGTTCGCGCCTCACGGAATAGTTGATCGAGTGCTTCCTTAGGAATCGTATTCGTGCGCACCACTGCATCTTTTGTTTCCATCATCGTCCTCACGTTCTAAAAAAGTTGGAGCCTGCTGTGTAGATGCTTGCCAATACGTGTGGGATTCGCCGGGTTGCGAACGTCTGTGCGCCCCAAAGTTCGGCTTGGGAATTATGGACGCGAGCCGCGATAGATGGTGACATTGGGCTTGCCGAAGGTGTGGATGATCGCAATCTTGGTGAGGCCTTGGGGATTGATGCGGATGGCTTCGGCCACAGGATCGGAGTCAATGGCGACGATGTAATCGGCTCCGGCGAAAGGTGCGCTGCGGGCGGAATCCCAGGCGATGAAGGTGGACTCGGAGATGATGTGGTCGAAGTGGATGCCCGCCTTCTGGATGGCTCCCACATAGTCGCTGGTGTGCATGAGTACGGTTGAGTTCTCTGGAATCCTCGCGAGGGCTTGCGCGACCTGCGACTCCAGCAGGAGGCGGCCGCGGCTGTTGACCCAGGCTTCGCGATAACAGATGGGAATCATCCACCGGCGTCCCCAATCGCGATTCTGGGAACGCTTGGAAAAGCACCAGGCGGACGAACTGAACGCAAGCAACGTGACACCCCAGAGAGCAGTGGTCGCGGCAATGGTCAGCCAGCGGCGATGCAGGCGCGCAATGGCCCACGGAATCAGGGCGGCGAAGACAGCGATTGCCGGAAGCAGTTCGAGGCCGTAACGCACGTTGTAATAGGAGAACGGCCACCACTCGGGAACGAAGATGGGAACGCTGCCGTAAGCGACGGAATAGGCGTAGAACGGAAGCGGTATCCAGAGCAAGAGCAACGGGGCGAAGCGACGCAGGTGGAAGGCTGAGATGAGCACTCCGGCGACGGCCAGGAGGATGAGCCAGTTCTGGCGCGAGCCTTCGCCGGTATTCATGCGCGCGGCCTTGAGGAAGTACTGCGCGGCAACCAGCGGGTGGTTCTTGCCGGGATAAGGAGGATCTGTGGGAGGAGTGGAGCGCTTCTCGATGGCTTTGGCGGAGTATGGACCATTGAGCCAATCGAGGGGATGACCAGTGGATTTGTAGTTGTGCGCGAGCCACAGCGTGGGGCACAGCGCGAGCAGCAGGAGGAAGGAAAACATGGAGCGGAAGAGGCGTCCGATTTCCTGCTGCGATGGGCGCGTGGAGAGCCAGCGCATAGCGAAGAAGACGGCGCAGAGGCCGATGATGAAGGCGATGATCCATCCGTCATAGCGGGTGAAGATGGCGGCTGCGAGACAGATTCCGCAGCGTTCGATGGCGCGCCACGCGGGAATGGCGGGGGTGCTGCCGGGAGATCCTTTGCAGAGGCCACGGAGAAAATCGTCGAAATAGACCAGCGCCCAGAGGAAGGCAGCGAGGAAGATGGACTCGGTCATGGCCGTCGATTGCATGTAGAGCATCGACGGGTTGAAGGCGTAGATGGCGGCGGCCAACGAGGCAGCGGCGATCGAGGCGCGGTCACGGACGAGGCGGTAGATTCCGGCGACCCCGAGAACGTAGGCGAGCATGGACGGAATGGAGCCGCCGACGCCGCTTTGCCAGAGCCAGTCATTGGCAACAAAGGGCGCAACGAGCAGATGCGGCAGGGGGAGCCATACGGTGCCGATCTGATCCCAACCCGGGTTGCGCGCGTCCGAAAGGCGGCGGGCGATGTTGAGGTGAGCGACGGCGTCGCCGTAGAGAAGGATGTCTCCGCGATGGTAGAACCAGACGAAGGCTACTACCGAAAGCAGTAGCGCGAGCGCGGAGACCAAGCCGATTTCGCCATGATCTCCAGGCTGTCCTTCTCTCATATCGCCATGATCCTTGTTGAATTCACAGACGCAAGAACAACTGCAATGGTGCGACACCGCATAGGGGGAAGGGCGCTGATTCCCAGGTTATCGCCCAAAAACGGGGCGCGAACCTGGGGCACCCGGCTGTTCCGCCGACTCTGGAGCGCATTAGTCAAGATGGGTGAGGCTGCGGAAGAGCTGGAAGCGCTCTTCAATTTCGCTGCGCGTTAGCGAGAGAAGCCGCTCGGGGCCGAAACGCTCGACTGTAAACGAACCCATCACACCACCATAGAACATGGCGTGCTTGAGGACGGTTGGGGTGAGTTTGGGCTGCGATGCGATGTAGCCCATGAAGCCTCCGGCAAACGTGTCGCCCGCGCCGGTGGGGTCCAGGACCTCGGCGATGGGGAGAGCCGGGGCGCGGAATGGGTGCAGGCCGTTCGAGAAAAAGATGGTGGCGCCATACTCGCCGTGCTTGATGACCAGCGACCTGGGGCCGAGGGTGAGAATCTTCTGGGCGGCAAGGACGAGGCTGTTTTCGCCACTGAGGAGTTTGGCCTCTCCGTCATTGATGAGAAGAATATCTACCTCTTTTAAGGTTTCGAGTAGTTCGGCGCGCTTGATGTTGATCCAGAGATTCATGGTGTCGCCGCCGATCAGAGCCACGCGAGGCATTTTGCGGCGCACGTCGAGTTGCAGTTCAGGCTGGATATTGGCCAGGAAGAGAATCTCGGAGTCATCGTAGGCGGTGGGAATCTTGGGAGTGAAGTTTTCAAAGACGTTGAGGTCGGTGAAGTTCGTCTTGGCCTCGTTGACGTTTTCGCCGTATTCGCCGCCCCAATGAAAGGTTTTGCCGGAGGCGTGCTCAATGCCACGGGTGTCAACGCCGCGCTGGGTGAGAACGGCCTCGTGCTCGGGAGTGAAATCGTCACCAACGATGCCAACCACCCGGACCTGGGTGAAGAAGCTGGCGGAGAGCGAGAAGTAGGTGGCGGCGCCGCCGAGGATCTTTTCGCGCTCGCCAAACGGGGTTTTCAGAGTATCGAAGGCAACGGAGCCAACTACGAGGATGGACACGTTATGCACCTGCCTTTGGGTTGAGGTATTTGCCGACGAGCAGTTCCAACTTGGCGCGGGTGGCCGGCGGAATCGCCTCACGGGCAGTCATGATGGCGGTGGCGAGCGCCTGACCACACTTGCAACTGCGCTGGGCAGGGAGCGCGGCGACGGCCTCGCGAACCACGTTGGCGGCGTTCTCCGCGTTGCGGGTGAGCACGGCGACGATCTGATCGACGGTGACGCTGTCGTGATTGGGATGCCAGCAATCGTAGTCGGTGACCATGGCGATGGTGACGTAGCAAATCTCAGCCTCGCGCGCGAGCTTGGCTTCCTGAAGATTGGTCATGCCGACAAGATCAAAACCCATGGCGCGGTAGGCATTGCTCTCAGCCTTGGTGGAGAACTGTGGGCCTTCCATGCAGACGTAGGTGCCGCCGCTCTTGGTGACGACACCGGCGGATGCGCCTGCCTTGGCGGCGACGGCAGCTAGCTCCGGGCAGATGGGGTCGGCAAACGCGACGTGGGCGACGATGCCTTCGCCGAAGAAGGTGGAGACGCGCTGCCTGGTGCGATCGTAAAACTGATCGGGGATAACGAAATCGGTGGGCTTGTGCTCTTGCTTGAGCGAGCCGACGGCGGAGACGGAAAGAATGCGCTCGACGCCAAGCTGCTTAAATCCGTGAATGTTGGCGCGGAAATTCAACTCGGTGGGAAGGATGCGATGGCCGCGGCCGTGGCGGGCGAGGAAAGCCACTTTGCGTCCGGCGAGGGTGCCGAGGACATAGGGGTCCGAGGGCGCTCCGAAGGGAGTTTCGAGTTGAACTTCGTGAACGTCAGTGAGGCCCTTCATGGAATAAAGGCCGCTGCCACCGATGATGCCGATCTCTGCCTGTGCCAAATGCAATCTCCTACGGGTGCGAAAAAGAAGTGAGCGGAAAAGCTGATTATACCGGAGGCGCTGGAGCTGGTGCCGGGGGTGAAATCTCGAATGGTTTCTTTACCGCCGGGATGAGGGCGTCATGGATTTTGGCGGCGTCCCCGGAGGTGAACGATTCGAGCGCGATAACGGTCGAGCCTTCTATGTAGAGACGCATCTCGCCTTCTTCGGTCGTCCACTGACGCGGGGAGGACGCGGGTTGGACCGACTTGTAACGCTGGGCGAGCGCGGCTTGGTACACGGCGGCAAACTGATTGGCCGCTGTGGGGGCGGTAAAGTTCAGGACCAGTGCCAGCGAAAGTGGCGCGTCCTTGGGTGACTTCTTGTTGGTGAGAGCTATGTAGTAGCCGCCTGCCCACGCAGGTGAGAGCTTCGCGGCGATCTCTTGGCTGCCCCACTGGCGGAGGATGACGCGGAGATCGATTTCGCCGAGGCCGGAGAAATCCTCGCGTTGCCAATCGGGGCCGAGAACTTTATCGAGAGGGACAACCTTGATCTGGGGCTCCGGTTGGGCGGCTAGATAGGCGGCGGGCTGCATGATCTGGTGAGTGTCGAGCGGCGGGTTGTCGAGGACTCCTGCGAAGGCGGCGCGCTTGCCGCGCTTAATCAGAATGTCGCGGACGAACTCCATGCCGTAGGTATAGGGAAAGAGCATGGCCTCGCGCAGGTAGATAGGCGCCTTGGCGTACATGGGCGTGGCTTGCTCGTCAACCATGGAGGACTTCATGGAATCGACCAGAGCCGGGGCACTCAGGACCGTCTGGCCGGCGGGCGCGAGCTGGTAGTCAAACAGCACGATCATGGCTTGGCCTTCGACGATGGACTGGCGGGCGGTGCGCTGCTCATCGAGCAGCATCTCCTCGGTATCGTCCTTGGAGTCCTTGCGGACATTGAGCCACTTATCGAGATCGTAGCTCTGGTCCTGAAGGGCGTGGACGAGTTCGTGAGCCATAACCGGTTTCTGAACGTCGGGATCGACCCAGTCGAGCAAGTAGACGGTTTTTTTGTGCGCGTCATACCATCCCTCGACTTGCTCTTTGTAGAGGCCAAGCATGTACTCGCGGAGATTGAAGTCGCGCGGAAGCAGGCCGAGCTTTTTGAGCGGGAGGGCGGAGCGGTCGAAGCGCTCGCCGTTTCCCTGCTCGTTCAGGCGCTCCTCGATATACTTGGCGACCTCCTCGCGGGTGGCGAGTTTCTTCTTGACCGGGTGAAGGATGGGAAGACCGGTGTGATCGCTGGCAAACTGCAAAATGTCATCGACGGAGCGGAAAAGCTCCTTGGCCTCTGCCTTAGAGACATGGTGCTCCTCGGCCGGGGCGGGCGCTTCCTGAGCGGGAGCGAGGACGGCGAGCGAGAGTGTGAGCGGAATCAGCCAGAGCAGTTTGCGGAAGAGTCTCATCCACGTCCTTTGCGGCGGAAGCTATGGAGAAAAGATAACACCTTCAAAAGCAAGGACAAGAGCAGAGTTGAAGATTCACGCCGGGTGCCCGTTCCGCGCAAGGCATTTAATCAGCAACCAGGATTTGGCGCGTGGAGCACGAAGTGGGTTGGGTCCGATATAATCGGATGTTCGGTGAGCAATTCTATTATGGCTACTACTCCTCTTGTACAGAAGTTCGGATTGCAGGCGGTTGCCGGGGAATATGCCGGGGCTGAAACAGTGTTGCACTTTCAATCGGCGGCGGAGGAGCTGAACGCATTGCGGCACGGGTGCGGAGTCTTCGACCTGGGCTGGCGCGGGAAGCTGGTGGTGAGCGGCGAGGACCGGGTGCGGTGGCTGAATGGAATGGTGAGCAACAACACTCGCGATCTGCGGCAGGATTTTGGCAATTACAGCTTTGTGCTGAACGCGCAGGGGCACATTCAGGGCGATCTGCTGGCCTTCCAGCGCGGAGAGTTTTTTGTGCTGGAGAGCGAAGCAGGGCAGATTGCGACGATCCGCGAATTTTTCGAGCGATTCATCATCATGGATGACGTGGAGATTGGCGACGTCAGCGCGGGACTGGCTTCGCTTGGGGTAGCCGGACCGGGCGCGGTGGAAGTGTTGAGCCGAGCGGGGATGCTCCCCGGAGAAGCCAAGCCGGGACAGGTGCTGGACGGAAGCTGGAAAGGCATCAGCTTTTCGCTGGTGCGCGATCCGATTGAGGTGCGGAACTGGTACGAGCTGTGGCTGGCGACGGAGAACGTCGAGGCGTTCTGGCGCGCGCTGGTGGCCGCGGGTGCGGCTCCGGTGGGCGCGGAGGCGCTGGAGTGGCAGCGGATTCTGCTGGGGTTGCCGCGCATGGGATTGGACACCGGCGCGCGGGAACTGCCGCAGGAGACAGGACAGGAGTATGCGCTGCATCACACCAAGGGCTGCTACCTTGGGCAGGAGATCGTGGAGCGCATCCATGCGCGGGGAGTGCAGGTGCCCCGGCGATTTACAGGGTTGATTGTGGAAGGCCCCGCTCCGGCGCGTGGGAGCAAGGTGCTGGCCGGGGAGAAAGAGATCGGCGAGGTTACGAGCAGCGCGGAGATGGTGGTGGATGGAGTGGCGCGGACGGTGGCGCTGGGATATATCCGGCACAAGCCCGCAGCGAAAGGCACAAACCAAGGCAACATCCAGGATGCGGGCCAGAGCGAAAGCCTATCCGTGAGCGGAAGCCTTGCGAAAATTGCGGCATTCCCGATTCAGTTTTAGGACGATTTAGAAATTTAATCAGAATTTATTCCTGCTGCGGTGAGAAGAGAAAATGGAAAAAGAGAAGAAGCCAGATTTCGTAGTGACCGATCGCCGGAAGTTCAACGTGGATGGAGAGCCGAGGCCGGATGCACCAGTGGAGAGCTCAGACCCAGTAGCGCCCCCTCCGGTAGATTCGTCGGCCAGCAAGAGTGCGGCTCCTCCGGCGGAGCCGGTGACTCCGAAGACGGAACCGGCAGCGAAAGCTGGGAGCGGGAAGTTTGTTCCGGAGCCGGTCACCGAGACGGGGTACAACGGTGAGAAGGAACGCACGGCGTTCGGCGGACAGAAGATGGAGTTCGTCCATCTGCTGGATATGCTGGTGCAGACCGCGATGATGTACGCGGGGGCGATGGAGACCGGAACGGAACGGCGGGTCGATATTGTGGGGCTGCGCCAGATGATCGACCTGATTGCCGTGCTGGAAGCAAAGACCAAGGGCAATCTGACGGATCAGGAACAGGAGATCCTGACGAACACGATGTTTCAACTTCGGATGACGTACATGGAAATTGTGAACATGATCGGCCGTGAGGCGATGCAGAAGGCCCCGGGCGCACCAGGAGCACCGCGCAAGTGAAGAGAGGCACAGTGACAGTGCTGGGCAGCGCAACTTCCATGGGCGTGCCCACGCTTGGATGCGACTGCCAGGTCTGCCGCTCGAATGATCCGCGGGACCGGCGCACGCGGCCTTCGGCGATGATCGAATGGGAGGGACACCGGGTAGTCATCGACACCGGGCCGGACTTCCGCACGCAGGCGGTGAGGGAAGGCATCAATCGGCTGGACGCGGTGCTGTACACGCACGGACACGCGGACCACATCCTGGGCCTGGACGATTTGCGCCCGCTGAGCTTTCCGCGGATTACCGGCGGAAGTAAGGTTCCGCTCTATGCGACACCGGAGACGGCGCGCACCTTGCTGTCGGTGTTCAAGTATATTTTCGATGACAACTACAAGTACGGCCATATGGCCAAGGTGGAGCTACACGAAATCAATGGACCGTTTGAGTTGCTGGGTCTGAAGGTGATTCCAGTGCCGGTGCTGCACGGCGATGACAACCAGATAATTGGCTACCGGATTGGACGGTTCGCGTATTTGACGGACTTCAGCGCACTGCCGGAGAGCTCGATTGAAATGCTCGGGGGGATCGATCTGGTGTTTCTGGATGCGCTACGCCATGACCCGCATCCGACCCACTCGACGGTGGCGAATTCGCTGAAGATAGCGGCCCGCATTGGCGCTGCACAGACATATTTCACCCATATCTGCCACGAACTGGCGCACGAGGCGACCAACCAGACGCTTCCGCCGGGAGTGCGGATGGCCTACGACGGCTTGCGCGTCGAGATTGACCTGGAGAGCTGAGCTTGCAGGTATTCGATTCGTTGGAAGACATACCCAAGGACTTTGGGCCAACCGTAGTCAGCGTGGGCAACTACGATGGCATTCACTGCGCCCACCAGAAGCTGATTCAGTCGGTGTGCGCGAGCGCCAGAGAGTTGAACGCGCGCTCGGTGGTGGCGACCTTCGATCCGCATCCGTCACGGGTTCTGCGGCCGCACGGCGGGCCTCCGCTGATTACTCCCATGGAACGCAAGATGGAGTTGCTGGGCGAGATGGGATTGGACGCGGTGGTGGTGATTTCCTTTACGCGCGACCTGTCATTGATGCCGCCGTTCGAATTCGCGGAAGAGGTGCTATACAACCGGCTGCACGCAATTGAAGTACACGAGGGATTTAACTTTCGCTTCGGGCACAAGGCGGAAGGCAACGTGGAGAGGCTGTGCGAGTTCGGACACCGGCTTGGCTTCACCGTGGTGACGCATACGCCGATCGTGCGGGGCGAGTTGGTGATCTCAAGCAGCAACGTGCGGGCGGTGGTCCTGGGAGGCAAGGTTGCGGTGGCGCGGCATTTGCTGGGACGGGCGTTCAGCATCGATTCCACACCGGGACGCGGGCGGGGATATGGCACAAGGTACACGGTTCCGACGGTGAACCTGGCGCGCTATGATGAGCTGACTCCAGCGATTGGCGTGTACGTGACTGAGATGCAGATTAACGGCGAACACTTTCAATCGGTTACGAACGTAGGCAACCGTCCCACGTTTGGAGATGATTCGTTTGCCATTGAAAGCTACATCCTGAATTTTCATCCCATCGATTTAACCAGCAATACGCCGATCCGGCTGAGCTTTCTGCATCGGCTGCGCGCGGAAAAGAAGTTTCCCAGCCCGGAGGCGCTGAAAGAGCAGATTGGCAAGGACGTGATACGTGCGCAGAGATATTTCCGGCTGCGAGATGGGTTGCGAAGAACGCAGAAGGTGTAAAGGCACCGGAACGGTTGAGGCTGCACAGAATTCCCGCAAGCTGAATCTGCCGAGCCACTCTCGTTAATCAAGCTAGAATGCTCGATCCCCTTGGAATTAGCGCTGGTTGTCAGTTTTCGGCTCGGGATGAATCATAACGCGAAACAGTTGCGGCGCCTCTAGTTTGAACTGCACCTCCAGCGCGGTGGTGACGTCGTGCACCTGCGAGAGCGGGAGATCGTCTTGCATGGTGACGTGGCAGGAGAGAAAAATATGGTCGCCCATGCGCTTGCAGATGATCTCATGAACGTCCACCACATCGGGGAATGTTTCGCCGATGGCCTTGAGCTTTGCCTCAAGTGCGGGGTCCTGGAGAATCGCGTCACTGGTTTCGATGGTGGCAAGCTCGCATTCAATCTGAGTCAAGATGGAGTCGATCTCGTGGACGTGCGCGCGGATATCGGCTTCCAGGGTGGTGACTCGTTCATGGGCGGCGAACAGGGTCATATTCTCAGGAAGTTCAATGTCTAACTCGACGTGGATTTCGCCACCAAGATCCTGCACGCTGATGTCATGCACTGCCAGGTTGTTGCGCAAGGCGGCGGCGCGGATACGATCGAAGATGCTCTCGGTTTTCAGTTCGCGTGGGACGGCGCTGACGAGCACGTCAGCATCGCCCAGCAGGTTGTTGATGCGCTGGCGAACCTTGGAAACCACGACATTGGAGGTCTGGAACGTTACGTTGCGGCCTAAGCCTATGGCGACATCAACAAAGTAGCGGCTGCCGGCCTTGCGAATGCGGACGCGCTCGACGCTGAGCACGCGGGGAACACTGCGCACCTGCGCAATAATTCTGTTGCGCACGCCGGCCGGCGCGGCATCGAGCAACGAATCAATGGTTTCACGCGCGAGCCGCCAACTGACCCAGACGACGACACCGGCAACACAGAGGGCGGAGATGGGATCGGCCTTGGTGAGCCACGGCACACGGTAGAAGCGGCCAGCCCAGACGAAGCCGAGGCCGATGATTACGACCGCGCTGGACCAGATATCGGTACGGAAGTGCAGCGCATCGGCGTGCAACGCCTGGCTGTCATACTTATCGGCAACACGCTTCAGAGAACTTGAGCGCCAGTAATCGAGGATGATGGACAGGCTCATGACAAACACGGCCCAGAAGTTCGGCTCGATTTCTACGTTGTGAAAAAAGAGGCGGTGGATAGCCTCCCAGACGATCCAGCCGCAGGTCGCGAGCAGGAGTCCGGTCTCGATGAAGGCGGAGACATTTTCAATCTTGCCGTGTCCAAACTGATGATCGGCGTCGGCAGGCTTGTCACTGACACGCACCGAAAACAGGGTCACCACGGCGGACACGAGATCGAACGAGGAGTGCAAGGCCTCCGAGAGAATGCCGAGGCTGCCGCTGAGAAGGCCGACGATAAATTTCAAAACAGTGATGACGACGGCAGCCAAAACACTGTTGCGCGCTACCCGCTGCTTCTCCGCGCGCATCAGTGCAGGATTGATCGTGATACTGGCCATGTAATGAGCTTATCGTTTGCCAACAACGATGCCAAGGGCGAGCGCCGTTATTCGTCCTGAGCAGGACGGTGTGCTACGATCATCCACGTTAGACTCTGCATTGCGAGTTTCCAAAATTCTCGATCCGGAGGCAATAATGTATACACTCGTTCATTTCTTCGCCGTTCAACCGCATCAATTCGAAAATGCCCAGAGCATCTTGCTCGATGAACTTCTGCCGGTGCTGCGACAGCAATCGGGTTTTGTCGATTACGTTTTGCTGGAGTCAACTACCGGGCCCAAACGTCTAACGTCGATCAGTTTTTGGGACAAGATGGAAAGTGCGCATCGCTATGAGCGCGAAGAGTATCCCAAGCTTCAGAGCATGCTCGTCCCCTTCCTGGCAGACACGGCGGAAGTCCAAGAGTATGTTGTGAACATGTCCACCTTCCACGAGGCGCTGGACAAGGAGTAGCAAGCTTAGTTAAGGCGTCCTCTCTGCTGCTGACATTGCGGCGGCGAGCCACCACACCCGCTTGACACTGAGTGCGCAGGAAGTTCCGGGCGGGTCGGTTTGTCTTTTAAAAGGCGCTACCGAATAGGTCGGTTACTACCCGGTCCAGCTTACTTCTTGCCGCAATACACGCCAGCGACGCCGAACGTGTACGGCGTGTAATTGACCTCGCGGAAGCCTGCGGCTTTCATGCGGGACAGCATCTCCTGCGGTTGCGGGAAACGGGCAACGCTGGCGGGCAGATAAGCGTAAGGGCCTTTGGTTCCCGAGAGCACCGAGCCAACGGCAGGCAGAACACGGCGAAAATAGAAGCGATAGAGCTTGCCGAGCAGGCCTTTAGGCTCGCCAAAATCGAGAATCGCCACCTCGCCATCGCAGGCAAGGACGCGATGGATTTCACGCAGACCGGCGTCATAGTTGGCGAGATTGCGAAAGCCGAAGGCCGAGGTAACAAGGTGAAAACGGGCATCGGCAAAGGGCATTTGCAGGGCGTCGGCCTCGACCCATTGCAGGGGGAGCCCGGCAGCTTTCTGGGTAGCACGGCAGAGCATGGGGTGGGCGAAATCCGCGCCCACGATGGAGGCTCCGGCGACACCCGCCTGGCGATAGAGCGCAAAGGCCATGTCGCCGGTTCCACAGCAAAGGTCCAGTACGGAGGCATCGCCGCGACGCACGATGTGGCGGAAGCGGCGGGCGGTACGCCACCACCAATACCGGTCGACATTGAGCGAAAGCACGTGATTCAGCAGGTCATAGCGCGGGGCGATGCTGGAAAACATCTGACGCACGGCATGGGCGGCGGCTTTCTGATCCTGGGCGGGCTCGACACGGGCACCGGAGGTGGTAGGAGCGGTGGGGCTTGCCGGCGCCTGATTCACTTCATCCATCTTAGTCATTCCGTTCTGACAATGGCACGCGGTTACGCCTGAGAGAGATTGCGCAGCTCTTCAACGACCTGAAGTACGGCGCGCTCGGGAACATCGGTCACGATATCCACCTGACCGATATCACGCGGGAGGATGAAGTGAACCTGACCGTCTAAAGTTTTCTTGTCAGCGGCAAGACGGCGGAAGATAGACTTGGGGCGCACATCGACCTTCGGCAGCGCGGCATAGGCCAGCACCAGGCTTATGATGCGTTGTGCCGTGGCCGGTGCAGCCTTTTGCATTCCGACGGAGAGCATTGCCGCCGCCACGATTCCCCAGGCTACGGCCTCTCCGTGGAGAAAAACCTTGTAGCTGGTCTCGGCTTCGAGGGCGTGGCCGATGGTGTGTCCGAGGTTGAGAATTTTGCGCAGGCCGTGCTCTTGCTCATCCTGCCCGACGACTTCGGCCTTGATGCGTACCGACTCGGCGATCAACCACTCCAGCGAGTCTGGGTGCTTGGCCAGAACCTGTTCGCGATTCCGTTCCATGAACTCAAAGATGCGCGGGCTGAGGATGATGCCGGCCTTCAGCGACTCGTATAGGCCGGAGCGATATTCGCGCTCAGGAAGGGTTGAGAGCACCTGCGGGTCCACCAGGACGAGTTCGGGCTGATTAAATGTGCCCACGAGATTCTTGCCAAGCGTCAGGTTGACGCCGGTCTTGCCGCCCACCGAGGAGTCCACCTGCGAGAGGAACGTGGTGGGAATCTGCACAAAAGGGATGCCGCGCATGTAGATGCTGGCGAGAAACCCGGTGACGTCTCCCACGACCCCACCGCCTAGCGCGATCAGCACGGTGTTGCGGTCGGCTTTGAGCTTGACGAGCTGGCCGGAAAGAGTCTCGATGGTGGAGAGCGTTTTGCGGCGTTCGCCATCGAGCATCTCAATGATGTCCAACCTTCCGCCATTGGCAGCGAAGGAATCCAGCAACAACTTGCCCCAGTGCTTGCGGATGGGCGCCGAGGTGACCACAACGAAGTGCCGGGCGTTGGGCAGAGCGTCACCGATATAGGTGGCGGCAGAGCGCAGCAATCCCTGCTCGATGAGTACGTCGTAGAACTTCGTCCCGGTCTGGATCTGAATGCGAATCAAGTCATTAGTATCTTAACAGTTGCGAAGCAACAGACCGATAGAACCGTGAAAGTTTCCGAGTGTCGCGTTCTCAGGTGTAGCATGAATATACGTCATGAACTCTTCTTTCGATTTCATTGTTGTAGGAGCCGGCATTGCCGGACTGCGGGCCGCGATTGAGCTGAATCCGTACGGAACAGTACTCTGCCTGGCAAAACGCGAACTCACCGAATCCAACACCCAATATGCGCAGGGCGGCATCGCCGTTGCGCTGGGACCGGATGACTCACCCGAGATCCACCTGCGGGATACCCTTGCCGCCGGCGCGGGTTTGGTGGACGAGAACGCAGCGCGCATTCTGGTGACGGAGGGGCCGACACGGGTTCTGGAGTTGCTCGATTGGGGGGTGGGCTTTGATCGCGACGGCGATGGGAAGCTGGCCTTTACGCGAGAGGGTGCGCACTCGGTTAACCGCGTGCTCCATGCCGACGGCGACTCAACCGGACGCGAGATTGGACGGACGCTGTATCAACACGCCAGAACACTTTGCAATATTCATTTTGGAGAATTCGGATTTGCTCGCGACCTCCTGCTGCAGGATGGGCGCGTAGTGGGAGTGGAGATTCTTCGCGAGGACGGGCGCAGCGAAGCGGTGACGGGGCGCGCGGTGCTGCTTGCGACTGGCGGGGTAGGGATGGTCTTCTCCAATACGACGAATCCCAATGTAGCGACCGGGGACGGTGCGGCCATGGCGCTGCGCGCCGGGGCGGAGCTGAGCGACATGGAGTTCTTGCAGTTTCATCCCACCGCTCTCTACATCACCGGTGCGCCACGGTTCCTGCTCTCTGAGGCGTTGCGCGGCGAGGGTGCTTATCTGCGCAACCAGGCGGGTGAGCGGTTTATGCTGCGCTACCACGAACTGGCCGAGTTGGCGCCCAGAGACGTGGTGGCCAGAGCGATCCATCGCGAGTTAGAGATATCCAAAGCGGCCGAGCCGATGGTCTATCTCGACGTGACTCACCTGGACGGAGAGAAATTCAAGCTGCGCTTCCCGCGGATTTACCAGACCTGCCGGGAGTACGGTTTGGACATTACGTGCAATCTGATTCCGATTCGTCCAGCGGCCCATTATGCGATGGGCGGCGTGCGCACCGACCTGAATGCGCGAGCTTCGTTGCCCGGCCTCTACGCCGCGGGCGAAGCCGCCTGCACTGGAGTGCACGGAGGCAATCGTCTGGCGAGCAATTCCCTGCTGGAGGGGCTGGTATTTGGAGCACGCGCAGCACGCGGCATGGTCGAAGAGAGTGCGCCAGCGAAGTTGGATGGAGCCAGGACGAACGCCACCAACTGCGCCTGCGGCGGCGAAGTCGATGTAGAGGCGTTGCGGCTTGAAATGCAGGAGTTAATGTGGAGCAACGTGGGTATAGTGCGCGACGCCGAAGGGCTGAGTGAAGCCGTGAGGAGATTGGGGACGATTCTCTCGGCGCTACCGGCCCCAGACAGTCAGCAGCGGGCGGAAGCACGCAACATTGCACAGAGCGGGCTGGCTATAGCGCGCTCGGCGCTGGCGCGACTGGAGAGCCGCGGCGGCCATTATCGCAGCGACTATCCGGCGAAAGACGATGTGAATTTCCGCAAACATTCGGTGATAACCGGCAAGGACGTGCGCTTCGAATAACGCTCGTGCGCTTGCCATTCGCTTTTGCGCCGCGAGGCAAGAAGTGCTCTTGGCGAATCCGCAGGTCGCTGTTATGATTGCCAAGTACGGAAACGTATACCACCCAGGATTGTGGGGCTATAGCTCAGCTGGGAGAGCGCATCGTTCGCAATGATGAGGTCGTCGGTTCGATCCCGACTAGCTCCACCAAAGAATCAATCAGTTACAAGCCCTCCGAAACATAATCACGTCATATCGCTACTGGCTTCCATACGGTGGCATATTCAACTCTGGAAATGCTATTCTGCCGGGCATCATGGGACATTCCAACCTTGCAAACCGTCCTAACAGAAAGTGAGCATGAGCATGACAAGGACGCGTCGGATTGCTCTGGCTTTGATCCTGTTGAGTGGCGTGCTTCCCGTGATATGGGGATTTTTCCCAGAGCGGCCCATTCCTGGCGGGATGTTAGATTTTAAAGGCGTCTACTATGGTGAACGGTGCTTGCTTCAACACAGCGATCCATACCAGGAGGGCGAGCCCCTGCGTGTTTATCAGGCAGAAGGTCATCCCCTGCGGCCCGCAGAGGAAGGACTCCGACAGAATCTGACGTGGTATATCTACTTGCCGACCGCATTCCTCTTCATAGCTCCATTTGCGATGCTGCAGTGGGGGCCCGCGCACCTGCTGTGGATGATCCTTATGAGCATAAGCCTCATGCTTGCCGCTTTCCTGATGTGGGAGTTCGGGGCTGATTACGCACCTGTGATCTCTGGTGGATTGGTTTGCCTTGTTCTTGCCAACAGCGAGATGGTCCTTGCAACCGGCAATCCCGCAGGAATCGTCGTAGGTCTTTGCGCTGCGGCCGTCTGGTGCTTCCTCAAGGAGCGGTTCATGCCGGCCGGCATCCTATGTTTGGCGGTCAGCCTCGCAATCAAGCCCCATGTTGCGGGTCCTGTTTGGCTCTATTTTCTCTTGGCCGGCGGTGTCTACCGGAAACGTGCGCTGCAAACCCTCGTGGTGACTGTTGCACTAGCGGTGCCGTCCATAGTGTGGGTATCGCACGTCGCGCCGCGATGGACAGGGGAACTGCATTACAACCTGCTGGCTGTTTCGGAACCCGGCAGGAACAGCGACCCAGGACCTGCCAATCCCGTTTATGTGAGCGGCCCGAGTATGATCATCGATCTTCAATCAGCCATAAGCATCTTCCGGGACGATCCCCGTATCTACAATCCGGTTAGCTATTTGGTCTGCGGGGCGCTCCTGCTGGTTTGGTCGGTATTCACTCTCAGGTCGCAGTTCTCGCCGCGGAGAGCTTGGCTTGCGCTGGCGGCAGTCGTGCCGCTCACCATGCTGGCGACCTATCATCGCCCCTACGATGCGAAGCTTTTGCTGCTCACCGTTCCGGCCTGCGCCATGCTCTGGGCCGGAGGCGGACTGATTGCGCGGCTTGCACTCCTGTTCAATACTGCGGGGCTTGTGCTCACTTCAGATATCCCGTTAACAGTTCTTATGATTCTTGCCAAGAGTCTGCACATATCCACCGACCGGTTGCCTGGACAACTGATAACGGATGTACTAATGCGACCCACCCCGCTAATTCTGTTGGCAATGAGCGTTTTCTATCTGTGGGTGTATGTGCGCTCCCGGCCCAGCGTGACGGAACCTTTATATTCGCGACAGTAAGTCCGGCGACAAGCAGCCAACCTTGGTTCATTGCCGGGGAAACTTTAATCGGCGTGACACCATCTTGAATCCGCGATACTCGAGGCGATAACGGCGATACCCGGTGAAGGCTTGCAAGTCCCGGGCACGCTCTTGGTTCCGCTGCACCATTCGGCGGACGATCTCATTGGCGTTCAGGTCCGCTGGGATATCTGCAAAGTCATAACGCCAGGTGAAATACGCCTGCACAATCATTTCTGCTTGCGGGGTCGGGCAGCGCAAAGATGGTTTTCTTCAGCTAGCCTCAGGCTGGCAGGCGTGGGACTGCCAATTGACTTCATGCAACGCAGACAAGTCGAGATGGTCAGCCCGTTCGCCAAAGTTCTATGGACAAAGCCGGAAACCGGTGCAATGGGGCTGTTGGATTTTTTTTCCTTCCCTCTCTTTTCCGTCATACCAAGCCTCGCAAAAGCAGCCGTCCGAGTAGATTGCGGCAAATGAGATTAGCACGAAGTTGTGCCGGAGGGAGTGCCATTTTTGCCTTACAACACAGTCTCGGAAACGGCACGCAGTCACCCAAAAGGCGCTTCACTTCGTGGCCAGACATTGATTCAGACGAGGTATGCTCTTTCGAGAGTTTTGTGTTCCATGTATCTTACTCGCACAGAACTCCAGGAACTGCACGAGCTCTTGCGGCTCAAATTTTGCGGCTTGCATGTAGCTGGCAAAATCTTCCTTGCAGAACCGGAACTCATCCTCAGTCCCGGAATCATTGTTGGTTGGCCCAGGTACGGAATTCAATTCGCTCAGTCTCATACCACACCGAGAGGCACGCCGTATGCCAAAACCAAGTCTGAGTGACACACTGCGTAACACCCCTCAGCCACACGGCTAACCCTCGTTGTTTGTTGCGGTATGGTTTCGGGGTGAGCGCAAATCCTGAGGCTCTTGGGTTGCGGTGATCTCTCCAGCACAGTGGGCGGGTAAGTTTTACAGATCTCCGTGAGTTAAATCATCGGTGCCCAACGAATATGATCTTGAGCCGCATCACCTTTTTTGAATTGTGGAACCCACAACTTTTTTGTCTGGATGGGTTTCTATTTCCATAAGCATGGAGGTCTGGGAGATGTTCAAGAAAACGGTAGTTGCTTTATTCGGTCTGCTCTTCGCGATGGCGCTGATTACTCCGCCGAAGGCGAATGCTGAGGTAGGGATTGGGGTGGGCGTAGCGGCGCGCCCTGCTTATGGGTACATTGCCGTACGGCCCCGACCTTATATCTATGTCGCTCCGGCACCGTACGTGGCGTACGCGCCGGCATTTGTTCACCCGCCTTACCCCTATTCCGGCCGGGTCTTCATTGGCGGACCAGGATACGCGAGACCGTATTATGCCTATCGTTACGCAGGACGACGTGGGTATGGTTGGCGGTAAAGGTTCGCATCAGATTGCTGAAAGCCCCTCAGTCCATCGGATTGAGGGGCTTTTAGCTTCGCAGTTTCCGAAATATATCAAGCTAAATAACTAAACAAATGCGAGATCGGGGCGGTTCCCGAAGCGCGGGTACTGGCGAAGGGTCCAGCATACTGATTCTTAGCCGCGCATCTGATTCGATAGGTAAAGCTCTATGCCCATTTCTTTGACGGAATGAAGTTGGGCTTCCAGAAAATCAACGTGCCGCTCTTCGTCCTTAATCATTCCCTCGAACAAAGCCTTCGTACCATCGTCGCTGGCTTGCCGGCAAATCTCGGCGGATTTGTTGTACACCTTGACGGCGTCCAGTTCATCCTCAAGGTCGATTTCGAGCTGTGTCTGAACGTTCGTCCCCAATCTGGGTTTCAACGCGACATCGACGGCAGGGGTGCCATCCAGAAAGATAATCCGCTCAATCAGCCCTTCGGCGTGCTTCATTTCCTCGATGGCGCGGGCTTTTGTGAGTTCGCCAAGACGCGGATAGCCCCAGTTGTGGCACATCTCCGACTGTGCCATGTATTGCGCGATGGCCGATAGCTCGGAACTAAGAGCTGCATTCAGTTGCTGCAGTACCTTTTCATTTCCAATCATGCTTCACTCCCGGTCTGATCGTGAGAACACAGACACAGAATTCTACCTCTACTTACGGCTGCAGGGTTGAATTCTGCAAAGTTTGTAATTGCCAATCGAGGGCCAAAGTGAATTTTTGGCGCCCGAGGAAAGCAAAACTTGAGAGATCGGCCTTAAGGACATGCAAGAAGAGTGCGCTGGAACGAAGGAGGCGCGAAATTGGCAACTCAGCTCAGTGACTCAGCATCACAAAACCAATCGAAAACTGTTGCACCGTTCCCGATTCCCTGAAGGAGACGGCGTGAAGCTAAGAGCTCTCAGTGCACTTCGCAGTCTGCATGGTGATGAATCCGGCGAAGACCTGGTCGAGTACGCCCTGATAGCGGCCTTGATCGCGTTCGGTGCCGTCTGCGCCATGGATACGCTGGCCAATAATATTAGCTCTGCGTTTTCTACCATTGGATCGAAGCTAACCAGCGCTATCTAGCTACAGCGGTTCGAACTGCTGGTACGGTTCCGGGCCGGGTGGCCACGAAATCCATTGGTCAGAGACGTCGCACACCGGCTGCGGGTGGTAAGCGCTCGCATCCGGTGTGCACGGCATCAGGCCTATGCCGAAAGAAACGTGGCGGGACCGTCCAGAGAGACGGTTTGCGATCCCTATTTTTCCATTGTCTTGACGAGGGGGCGCAGGGATTCCGGAAGTTTGCGGAAATCCGCCGGGCTCACCAAGGCCGGAGAGATGGGCGCAGGTCCCTTTTCTTTCAGCATCGCGGTCCCCGTGGGGCTGAGCAGCAACTGTAGAAACTTGATCGCGTTCTCCCGGTTTGGAGCGTTTTTCATCAACGTAATGCCCCAAGCTACCCTGGTGCCTGTAACCGAAACAGAGCGCGCACTGCTGGGAGTATCCAGGCCCGGCAGTACGATCAACGCATGCTCCCGGTAGTAGTCATTCTTCGCAGGGTCAGACATATTGATCTCGTCAGGCACGTTCACATACCGGAAGTCCGGATTTTTGCTTGCCATTGCCTGGGCACCGTGTTCATACATGAACTGATAATCGAACCGCTTACCCAGTGCAGGCCCCCCGGAAGGATCCGCGCCGGGAATCACCAGGTGCTCAAGCAGGTCGTTGTAAAGGTTCGGTACCTTGTAATACGCCTCCGTCAATTGGAACATCAGGAAGGTCCGGTAAGCGCCGGGATCGAGAAACGGGTTTCCGCCACCGACCTTAACTCCGGGCATCATCAGGTTCTCATACCACTTCGCAGTTGCGTTTGGAATGGAGGCAGGGGGATTGAACGGCTGGCTATTGGGATCGGCGATGGAGGGCAATTTCTTTTCCGCAACGCTGCTCGCCGAATACGCCAGCACCATCCTGCCCTGGGCAAACACGATGTTGAAATCCGCATAGCCAGCCGGTTTCATGAACACATCGATGTCCTCGTAGTCCGCCGGTGCATAGAGATCGCTGGCATGACCTCCTGCGGTGATCTGCCGGCCGGCGTCTACGCTCCCCGATGCCACATCCTTCACCTGAATACCAGTTTGGCAGGTGAATATCTCTATCAGCGGCTTGAATGTGCCCGACAAGCTGCCTGCACGATAGATGATTAGTTGCTGGTCGGACGGCGGTACGCAACTCGGGGTCTGCGCTGCTGCTCCCGATACCAGAGAGAGCGTGAGAGCAATCAACGCGAGTGTGTATGCGCGAGTCTGCGGCAGTACGTTTCCAGACATGTCATTTCTAGACATAGTGGCTCCTCGAAAGGTTGCGAACTCGGAAAAAAAGTCCGGACACGCAATCTGCATGTCCGGACTCGATCTATGACGTACGGTGATACGGCGATCCGGCTCTAGAAGTCGTACCGCATGGAAGCCGTGATCAGCCGCGGCTCTCCCAGGTGTCCGAGATAGCTGCCGCTGCTGCCTCCCGTGATGCTGCCCGGTCCCAAGGTCGACCAGTAATGCACATCCGAGACGTTGTTGGCCGTGACGCGCCAAGTGGCCACTTTTCCAAAGACCTTGGCGGTGTAGCGGACGCCGAGGTCGAAAGTGTTGTACTGAGGCACGTAGTAGCTGTTGATGTCGTCGACCGGGCGGCGTCCTACGTGCTGCCAGTCGAAGTTGAAGTACGCGCCGGTCATCACCGGTAGGCGATACTCGGCAAGAATGTTGGACTTATAGGCAGGCATGCCGACGAAGTCTCTGTTGTTGGTCACGTAGGTAGGGCAGACAAGTGCAGTATTGACGTTAGCTCCAGTCGGCACGACGCAGGTTGAAGCGGCGAGAGTATTGCCTTTTTGCACGTAGGCAACCGTGTCCGTAAGCTTCGGGTTCAGAACGGTAATACCGCCAGTAATCATCAGGCTATCGATGATTCTGCCGGAGAGCATGGCTTCAGCACCGTAGTTAACCTGATTGCCGACGAGTTGGTCGTTTTCGCAAATCTGCCCCGCCGCCAGAGTCGTAGTGCCGCAGACTACGGGGGCTCCGGAGACATACGAAGCAGTTTCAACACCATCCGCAAAAGGCCGCTCGATGCGGAACAGGGCAGTCGAGAAGTTCACCTTGTGCAATACCAACTTGTAGCCGATCTCCCCTTCTGTGCTGCGGTACGGCGGAAGCGGCTGGGCGCTGTTGGCGTAGATGATGGTCGTACTGCTCGTTGGCGCCACGTCCGGAGCCTGAATGCTATCGGCAAAGGTTCCGTAGATCGTCATGTTTGGCCGTGGCTTGAAGATTATGCTAGCACTTGGGCTGACCCCCTGGTGCATGTAGTTGCCGACGCCGGTGGTCCTCACCCAGTTAGTTGTTGAGGTGTCTGTGTAGTTATTCGTCCAAGTCCAGTCCTGGCTGGCAGCCACTCTCAACAGCAAACGCGGCATGAGCGTAATGGTATCGCTCAAGCTGAATCCCTGCTGATGGATGATGCTGGAAACGAAGATGCCATTGGACACGGCGGTCTGAGCGTAGGACACAAGTCCGGGGTTCACATCAACAAGCGGGGTGGAGACGTTGGTTTCGCACACACCTGCTGCTGTGCACAATGGCACCTCCCCGGTTGCTGCCGCCTTTGTGGTTGCAAGGCCATAGGTCGTTTTGTTTCCCCAGGATGCAAACTTGTAGCCAGTGGTTCCGACCACCACATCATGGCCGATGCCGAACGTCTTGAACTTGCCGGTCAAGTAAGCCAAGTCACTGTTAACCTGGAAACGCGGAGCCAACCCAGAGAAGTTGTTGGCATTAAACGTCTGATAATCGCCCTTGGTGTCATAGAACGCGTTGACTGCCGTATTGATGTTGCGGTCCGCAAATTGGCGAAGCACTCCGGCAACAAGATGCCAGCTCTGGCCGAAATCCTGCTTCACCCGCACTTCGGCAATCTGGTTATTGAGATCCACCCCCGAAAAGGACTGCCCGTAGCCTTCGCGAGTTGGGTCGGGCGCGTTCACCGGCAAGGTGGAGTATTCCGAAGTGGTATAGAGCTGAGTAGCGCTTTTGACCGTATAACCCGGGGTGCCCGGAATAGCAGTGCCGGCGAGGGCTGGATTAGTGGCGAACTCGCCGACAAGGGTCGGGTTATAGGAGAACCAGCCGGGGTATCCGTGCTGGAATAGAGTGTAGTAGCTGAAATTGCCTTCGACGATCGTATGAGCGAAGGGATGTACATCGAGCGCCATTGCGGCCAACTGGCGACGGAGCTGGCTGTCGGAGACGTAGCCTGTGCCATCCGCCAACACAAGATTTGTGCGATAGCCGAACATGTGGCTGTCGCCCACGTTCGGACCAATGCGACCGCCCAGGTCGGCGTGAACGGTACCCACGGTTTCGCCCTCATAGCCTAACTCGATTTGGCGGAACTGTTCATTGGTGGGGCGCTTGGTTACGAAGTTGAAGATACCCGACGGGTTGGTGGGGCCGTACATGGCACCGCCCAAACCGGTGAAAACTTCCAACTGCTCGTACTCCTCAAGAGCGGAGGGGGTGGTGACCGCGATTCCCATTCCGTCCTTGCGGTCGTTCTGCATGTTGGTTCCCTGCATGCCGCGCGACTCAGGGCGCAGAACTTCTGGTCCCTGCATCTCCTGGAACGAAACCAGGGGCAAGTACTTGGCGGCTTCTTTGAAGTTTCTCGACTGCGTGTCGTCAATCAACTGCCGCGAAATCACGTTGATTGAGTAGGGAAGGTCCAGGATTGGCAGCGTCCCAAGCGGGGTGCCCACATTCACGTTGTCAACGCGATAGGCATTCTCAGCGTCGGCCGAGACGTTTACGGTCTCCGTGTTCCCGGCCAGCGCCAGAACGATATCGGAGTTGACAGTCTCGCCAGCCATAACCTTAAGCTCAGCGCTCGCGCTCGGCTTAAAGCCCTTGGAGTTGATTTCGACGATATACGCGCCCGGTTGCAGATCACGGAACGCGTAAACGCCCTGGTTGTTGGTGACGGCCGTGAACTTAACCTTGGTCTGCAAGTTGGTGAGAACCACCTGGGTAGCGGAAACTACCGCCTGATTCGGATCTTTTACCGCACCCGTAATCTGCCCCGTGCTTGCGGCGGTCTGCGCAAACGCGGAAAGTGAAGCGAATGCAAACAGAAAAATGAACAGCAGGAACTTCTTCATAAGTTTTCAGCCCTCTCAATTGAATCCACGTACAGTTACTCGAGCAAGCAATGACTGCCCGAGACAATCCAGGCGACTGAAGCGCAATTCTTTTTACCGAGTCACGTCACCGTTTAATTGTGAGTTGCAATGGATAAGGTACTCTGGTTGTAGCACTTATGGCAAGCACTACTTTCTTTTGAAAACCAGAGCTGTCTCGTATAGATTACCATGCCCACGACACAAGACACTTCAGACGAGACGAGGCCGGTAGACTAATCTTTGTTTTCATGGGGTTGGTCACCACGCTGTTCTTTTATCGCGGGGCTCAATGGTAATCGCACTTAAATCTAACGGTGCCGGCCATCGGCAACTGCGACACTGATCCGGATTGCGGAAGCATCGTGAAGGACATTTACACAGCCTTCCGTCCAGCGCCGTTCTCGGCACCCCTTCTCTGGCTGATATCATCCAAATCCTATGAACCTGTTCGATTCAATTCAGATCCGCGATATTTCTTTTCGGAACCGCGTTGCCGTCTCCCCTATGTGCGAGTATTCCAGCGAGGACGGCTTCAGCAATGACTGGCATCTGGTTCATCTCGGTTCCCGCGCGGTTGGGGGCGCGGGCGCGGTCCTTGCCGAAGCCGCCGCGGTTGTGCCGGAAGGACGCATCAGTTCCTCCGACCTTGGAATCTGGAAAGATGCGCACATTCAAAACCTCGCGCGCGTGGTCCGGTTCGTCCGGCAACAAGGAGCGGTTGCCGGAATTCAACTCGCTCATGCCGGCTTCAAGGCTTCCACCGACGTGCCCTGGCGTAACCCCGGCGCACCTGTGCCCATCGACCAAGGCGGCTGGCGACCCATCTACTCCTCCACATCCAAAGGCTTCACCCCGGAATCCATTCAGCCCGAAGCTCTAACCCCCGAAGGCATCGCGCGCATCACCCGGGCTTTTGCCGACGGAGCCCGGCGCAGCCTCGAAGCAGGCTTTGAGTTGATTGAAATTCACGGAGCGCATGGCTATCTGATTCACCAGTTCCTCTCACCGCTGGTCAATACCCGCACCGATCAGTACGGCGGCAGTTTTGAGAACCGCACCCGCATGCTGCGCGAGATCATCGAAGCTGTGCGTCGAGTCTGGCCTGAACGCCTTCCCTTGTGGCTCCGCATCTCCGCCTCCGACTGGATCGAAGGCGGTTGGACTATCGAGGATTCCGTTGCCCTCGCCCGTCAGGTCAAGCCGCTCGGAGTCGATCTCATCGACGCATCCTCGGGAGGTATCGTTCCGTCCGCAAAGATTCCTCTTGGCCCGGGTTATCAAGCTCCTTTTGCCGAGCGGATTCGCCGCGAGACCGGAATCCTCACCGGGGCCGTCGGCATGGTCACCGCACCCGAACAGGCCCAGCACATCATCGCCACCGGACAGGCGGACCTGGTACTGCTGGCTCGCGAATTCCTCCGCCAACCCTACTGGCCGCTCCACGCCGCACACGTCCTTAAGCAGGACGTGCCGTGGCCCAAACAATACGAGCGCGCCCGCTGGTAAATGAGCGCAATAGAAACGGCAGGCCGCGAAGCCTGCCGTCTCTTTCAAACTGAGTGCGCTTTTACTTACCAGGTGTTATACGGAGTGCCTTCCGTGGAGACCGTACTGCTGCCGCTGTGCACGTCCACAATCCCGGGCGCGGTCTGGTCGATGGCCATCAGCGAATCCTCCTGATCCACAACCCAGGTGCTTGCCGAATTCGTCATCGGATCTTTGGGTACGGTCTTGATGTAGCCCGCGGTCGCCAGATCCTGCAGAGACTGCGGCGCCTTCTGCTTATCCAGCGTGTACTGGTCGATGCTGCTGCGCAGCGTGAACAGATCATTGCGCAGCACCGCCTCGCGCGCGCGCCATACCGAATGCTGGTAGTTCATCGCCGCAATGGACGCCAAGATGCTGATGATCGCAATCACAATGATCAGTTCGATCAAGGTGAATCCCGCGAACTTGCTTCCGGATTTCCTTAGCTTCAGATTCATTCCCGCCGCTCTACCAATCCGAGTACTTCGTGCCGTCCAGTGCCGTGCCCTGCGATTTCGTGTATACGTCAAACACCGATTGGCCGCCCCAGGATTCGGAAGTGGGGTCGTCTTGCATCGAACGCATGCCCCACTCCGTGCTGTGGGTCATCGGGTCTACTGGAATCCGCCGCAGAAAGCGCAGCGTCTTACCGGAAACATCCACGCCTTTCACCAACGTGTCCAGGTCCGGAGGATAACCTTCGCTACCCAGCTTAATCTGGAAGGCCCCGCGATCCGCCGCATCCTTATAACGGTCGATTGCGTCGCGCATCTCCCATAGCGCCTGCCGCAGTTCCTTCTCCCGTTCGCGCTTCACCACCGTACGGGTGATGGGCAACACTCCGGTTGCAAGGATCGCCATGATCGCGATTGCCACGACCAACTCGACCAAAGTCATTCCGGATTGCCTGTTCCTGTTCACGCTCCCCAATCCCACCTAACGTATATTGATGATGGCCTGCGATCCACTCGCTTCCATTCCGGCCATGTTCGGGTCCCGCAATACGGTTTTGCCCACTGAGATCGTTCCCTGCCCCGCCGCCTTGGCCACGAACATCAGCGTAAACAGCGGTCCTGAGGGAGTAATTCCGTTCGAGCCTGGCGGTCTCATCAGCGATATCTGCACCGTGCCTTTCGCCTCGTCGTTCCGATGCACCAGTGCCACCGCCGCTCCATCCTTGGATAGCGCCCCGGCGTTGGAGACACTCACAAACTGCATCACCTTCGGGTCGTAGTTGATCTGCACCGGCACGCTGAATATATTCTGGCCGCCGTTCAAAATCACATTGAGCGCGAATGTTCCTCCGGTCGGCTGGTTCACGATCGGCGGGTCAAGGCTCAGCACCGGGCCAATCCCGGTTGGCGCCGGAGCCGGAGCGGTGTCTGCTGCCATTACAGTACTTGCCGCAGCATTATATTGCGGCCGTGCTGCAGGCGGATTCTGCCCTGCACCGGGATTAGCAGGAGCCGGAGCAACCGAAGCGGCAGCACTGGGCACGCCGCTCGGTACCGCCGTCGCCGGAGCTGCCGGAACAACGGCCTTGGCGGTATGCCGCACTTCCACTACATTTTGGGTTCCAATGTCCACCGGCCGAATGTTCAAATCATCCACGTCCAGGCGGCGCACCACGTGCGGCATCAAAGCAAACACCGTCTCGTTATCGGTTTTTGACTTCTGTCCCTGCCCAAACAGATATTTCAGGACTGGAATCTGCGAAACCCAGGGCAATCCGCTCATGTTCTGCACGTCGTCGTGCTCCATCATGCCGCCGATCAGGTTCACCTCGCCGTCGCGCATGCGGATCTCATGGTCGATCTTGCGCTGTCCAATCACCGGCTCAGTCAGTCCGCCAATTGTCTGATAGCTGTCGATGGCCGAAACCTCGATCGATATCTTCATGCTGACATCGGCGTTGGCGTGAATGTGCGGTGTCATCTCGATGTTTACGCCCACGTCCTGGTATTGGAACTGCGTTTGTGTCAGCGCCGTCGCCGTCAAGGTCGAACTCGATGTGCCCACCGCGATCGGCACCCGCTCGCCGATCTTCAGCGTAGCTTTCTGCCCATCCACCGAGCGCATCTGGGGCCGCTGGATCACGTTTGTGTTGCTGTCATTCATCAGGAACGCCACGCTTGAGGATGGGATGGAAACCGCAAAATCCGTCGCATTCAAGTGGGCCAGGCTGTTCAACGTCAAGCCAGAACTGGTACTCGTAGAGGAGGTGGTAGAGGAGGTGGTGGTGGAGCTGCTGGTAACAGTGGGACTCTGGAACGAAATCGAAGGATTCGACGTACCGCCCTGGAACGGATATTGAATGCCGAGCTGCTTCAGCTTGGTCTTACTGACCTGCATCACCACCAGGTCGACGACGACCTCGGGCTTAGCCTTATCGAGGTTATTGATCAGCAACTCCGCCAACGCCACCTGGTCCGGCGTGCCGCGCATCACAATCACGTTCTGCGCCGGGAACTGCTGTACCCGCTCCACTTTCAGGATGGTGCGAATCAGGTTTGCCACATCCTGCAGTTCGCTGACCGTCGAAAAATTATTCAGATAAAACGTGCGCAGCACCTGTTGCTCCACCTCGCTGCGCTTCTGCTGTGTGTCCTGGGCAATGTAGATGGTATTGGGCGTCACCGGACGCCAGAATGTGCGTGACTCCAGCGCTACCACCTGCAGCGCTTGCTCCAGCGAAACTCCGTTCAACTCGATGCGTATCCGCCGCGGCACATAGTCCGGATCGAACAGCACGTTGATACCCGCCAGCTTGCCAATTGTCTCGTAGACGGTCTTCGAATCCTCGGCGAGTTTTAGCGTCAGTGGCGTCTGTGAAATCGGGGCCAGTTGTACCGGCCCCGCGATATTTGACGCCGACTCGCTCATCCCTTCCTGGGGAGCACGCGAGGTCGGAGACGCGTTCGCCGGCTGTTGCGCCTTTTCGATCAGCTTCTGGGTGGTCTTGATCTCCTGCTGCGCGATTCCGCTGGACGGATCGATCATCGCCGCCAGTTGAAATTCCCTCAACGCCTCGCTCAGCTTGCCCTGGTCTCGCAATGCCTGCCCGCTATGTACATGCTGGGCCGCCGCAAGGAACTTCGTCCGCTCGAATGCAGAGCGGTACTCAGTCCTGTCCGGGTGCAGGTCGTATGCCTGTTTGTAACATTGGTAGGCTTCTTCGTACTGCTGCCGCGCCTCTGCACGCTGCCCTTTCGAGTAGAGCGATCCTGCTTTGCCGGCAAATGCTGGAAGCGTGGCAACTAACGCTATGAGCAGTACCAGACAACCGCATCGGAATCGTTTCATCGCAATCCTTTAAGATGAGAATCCCCGCGGGCATGGCCCTGGAGGTTGCCCACGAAATCGGGCGGAACTGATCCAGTCACAGGGCGATTATAGCATCGCTGCTCATTGTCATCGGCCTGCATAACTGTTGCGCCGTGTTAGGATTAATGAATTCGCAACAACGCGCAAGTGCGCCCTGAACTACAAGCATTCGAGTTCCTTCCATGGCCCGTAACCAGGTACAGCTCACACAGCAAAACAAGCCGAAGAACGTCAAGCGCGACCCGGTCGCCAGCGGCGAGCGTGATGCCTGCGTGAATCGCGCCGCCTCGCATGACTTCTTTCTTCTCGAACGTTACGAAGCTGGAATCGCGTTGCGCGGAACCGAGGTCAAGTCGATCCGCGCCGGTCAGGCAAACCTCAAGGACTCCTACGGCCTCGTCAAGGACGGCGAACTCTTCCTCCTCAACGCCCATATCGGAGCTTACGCGCCCGGTGCGCAGTTCAATCACGATACCAGGCGCACCCGCAAACTGCTCGTCCATCGGGCTGAAATCCTCAAACTCCACGCCGCCGTCCAGCAAAAGGGACTCACCATCGTCCCTACCCGGATGTACTTTAAGAATGGCCGGGTCAAGATTGAAGTTGCCGTCGCCAAGGGCAAACAACTCTGGGACAAACGTGAAACCGAGCGCCGCCGCACTGCCGACAAGGAAGCTCGTGATGCTATCTCACGCAGCCGCAAATCCTGAGCCGGACTTCCGATCCTGAGCCGTTAGCTTTATTATTATTCGTTCAGAGAGGTTCGCATGAAGATCGCCATTACCCCGTCTGCTCCCTCCACCCTTGCAACCGAACTGCTCGTCATCCTCGTCACCGATAACGGTGACACAACTCCCTCGCCTGAAGTGCTAACCTCTGATCCGGCTCTCCAAGCCCTGGCCTCGCCACTGATCGCGGCCGCCGATATCACCGGCAAGTTCGCTGAGCTGGTCTGGCTGCTCTCGCCTGCCGGAGTCGCCGCCAAACGCGTCCTCTTCCTTGGCGCCGGCAAGCAGGACAAGTTCTGTATCACCGAACTCCGCAAGCTGGCAGGAGCCGCGGCCCGCGCCGCCAAGGGCAAAACCATCAAGTCCTTCATCCTCGTCCTGCCCGAAGTTCTGGAGGCTCCCGCCGCTGCCCAGGCCGCTACCGAAGGCATCATTACCGGCGACTTTGACGTGGACACCTATCGCAGTGATCGCAAAGACCAGCTCCTCACCGATGCAACTCTCGCGATCCCGGCCACTGCCGAAGCCAAAGTTGTTGAGTTTGCCATTGCCGAGGGTACGATTCTTGCCGAGTCGCAGAACCTCACCCGCACCCTCGCCCTTGAGCCCAGCAACCTCATGACTCCCACCATCCTCGCCGAACGCGCCCGCGCCATGTGCACCGAAGTTGGCCTTGCGTGCGAGGTCTATGGCCCTGACAAGATCAAGGAATTGAAGATGGGAGCATTCTGGAGCGTCTCCCAGGGTTCCGAAGAAGAGCCTCGCCTCGTCGTCATGCGCTATGAACCCGACAGCGCCCCCGCCTCACCCGTCCTCGGATTGGTTGGCAAGGGCATCACCTTTGACAGCGGCGGCATCAGCATCAAGCCCGCCGATAACATGGAGAAGATGAAGTACGACATGTGCGGCGCCGCCACCATGATCGGAGCCATGCGTGCCATCGCTCTGCTCAAGCCCAACCTGCGTGTCATCTCCATCCTCTGCTGCAGCGAAAACATGCCCGACGGCAAGGCCCAGAAGCCCGGCGACGTCCAGTTTGCCATGAACGGCAAATCCATCGAGGTCATCAATACCGACGCGGAAGGCCGTCTCGTCCTCGCCGACGGACTCTGTTATGCCCGCCAACTCGGCGCCACTCACCTGATCGACGCTGCCACCCTGACCGGAGCCGTGGTGGTCGCCCTCGGCTACCATAATGTAGGAATCTTCACCAACGATGAGGACTTCGCCGAGGCATTTACCGAATCCACCATCCGCACCGGCGAAAAGATGTGGCGCATGCCGGTCGATCAGGATTACTTCGAACACATTCGCTCGGAGATCGCCGACATCAAGAACACCGGCGGACGCTGGGGCGGAGCCATCACCGCCGCCATGTTCCTCAAGGAATTCGTCGACGACAAGCCCTGGATTCACCTCGATATCGCAGGCACGGCCTGGCTTGAGGAGAACAAAGCCTGGATGCCCAAGGGCCCCAGCGGGGTCGCCGTCCGCTCGCTGGTCGATTTTGCCCGCCACTTCCCCGGCACAGCCAGATAATCCCGTCCGGATAAGCCGGTTGTACCAGGATGATACCTGCCCAACCGGCTGCTGCTCTGCTATGATGAACGGACTTTAATCAGCGGAAGTTCAGGGTTCCACATTGGCAACCAAGAAACCCGATAAAGCCGATCATAAACACGCCTTAATGTGTATCCACTGCGGCACCTACACCGCTATCCGCTCGCATCGCAGGAACTTCCTTCAATTTCTTCGCACCCGCCTCACCGGAAAAGTTCCATTCCGCTGCACCAAATGCAACCGCCGCTTTTGGCTCTACATCGACCCGCGCGACATCTAGCGAATCCGGTCGAACCGAGCGCTCCTTTAGCGCCGTCTCCAGCCCTACATCACTGCCGGAGCCGGGATTCCCATCACGGCCATCGTCGCCATCAACTCTCTCCGCACCACTGCCGCCGTTGCCAGCAGCAGAGCCTTCCGGCCCGCGTCTTCCTCCGTCAGGATGTGATGCTTGTGGTAAAAATTGTTGAACTGCTGCGCCAACTGGAAGGCATGTTTGGTCAGCGCGGCGGGTTCGGTGGTGGCAATGCACTGCTCGATCACCTTCGCCGTCTGCCCTGCCGCCAGCCATAGCGCCCAGAGATCGTCGTTGCCTTCGAATGCGCCTGTCGGAATGTCTATCTTCAGTGCATCTTCCGGCGCAATCCCACCTTTTCGGAAGATGTTTGTCGCCCGCACCACTGCGTACTGCACATACGGACCGGTCTCACCCTCGAACGATAGCGCCTCGCGGAAGTCGAAGGCGATCACCGACTGCTTGGTAAACTTCAGCATAAAATAGCGCAGGGCCCCAATCGCGATCTGCGTTGTAATCTCACGCAGCTCCGGCTCGCTCAGCTCCGGATGCCGCGAATCCACCTCGCTCTTTGCCGCTTCAATCAATTTGTCCAGCAGATCGTCGGCCTTGACGCCAAATCCCTTGCGCCCGGAAACCTCGATATAGCTGCGCTGCTGATCCTCTTCGGAAACCGCATATCCCAGTTCCATTGCGCAGCGCGGCGTCAGTGCCACCATCTCGTAGCTGAAATGCGTGTAGCGAGCCGCCTCGGCCTCGTGTCCCATCAGCAGAATCGCCTGCTTCACGGTCTCCTGCGGATCGCTTTGGCGCGCGTCGATCACGTTATAGATTGCACCCACGCTGCCAAAGTGCGGAGCCCCCGGCTCGCTGTCCTTCGGGTCGCATGAGATCCACACCGCGCGCCCATCGCTGTACTGGTAAAACTTGCGGTAGCCGAAATCCAGTCCCAGCAGCCCGAACTTCCACATGTGGTAGGCAATGTCCTTGCCCACATACCCCACAGTTCCGTTCGAGCGCACAATCACCTTGGCGTCCTCGTCCGGCCCCTCTGATGACTCGCCCTTCACCGTGCGCAGACGCGTCATCACCCAGCAGCCTTTGTTCTTCCCCTCCTCTTCGAAGTACAGAACTCCGGCCTGCTTCAGCAGCTCAAATGCCCTGGCCCAGAAGTGCAGGTGCAGAATGTCGCTCTCCTGCGGCAGAAAGTCGTACTCGATATCCAGCCGCTGCATGGTCTCCAGATGCCGCCGCAGCACGGCCATCGAGATCATCTGCGCAATCTCCGCCGTCTCGTTGCCGCCCATTTCCAGCAGATGCAGGGTGTCGCGCCGCGCCTGCAGATTCGCCTTGTCCTGCTCGTACCACTGCGAAACCTTCGCATACAAATCCCAGCAGTAGTAATCGAAGCGCCCCTCAGCGCCTGCGATCAGCGATTCAATCTCCGCCCGCGACTTCTGCGCAATACGCTCGAATCCCACCACCACATCGGCCACCTGCACACCCGTGTTGTCGATGTAGTTCTGCACATCGACCGCGTATCCTGCCGCCCGCAGTAGTCGGACCAGCGTGTCTCCCAGGATCGAGTTCCGCAGATGGCCAATATGCGCCGCTTTGTTCGGATTGATCGACGTATGCTCCACCAGCACTTTGCCGCGAGATGCACCAGCCCCCGCCGCCGCACGGTGCCCCATATCTGCCGCAGTTAGCAGATGTGGGTTCCCCGTCATCAACCTCGCCGCTTTTGTCCGGTCCAACCGCGCGTTGATGTATCCCGCCCCGGCGACCTCGAACTTCGCGAATCCCTCGGGCAAAGAAATCTCCGCCACAATCTCCTCGGCAATCTTCCGCGGAGCTTTGCGCAAGGTCCGCGCCAGTTCAAAGGAAACCGGCAGGGCAAATTCGCCCAGCTCGATCTTTGGCGGCTGCTCCACCACGATGTTCGCCAGTTCAATGTTGTATTTCTGCTTCAGGAAGGCGCGCACATGCGCCACCAGACGGTTCTGCAATAAAAGATACACAGTGCTTCCTTGCTTGCAGAGGAACTCTCAAGCCCTCGCGATGAATGGTCAAACTACGATTGTAAGGGATGCGAACCAGAGTTGCTGCTCCAACCCAGAAACGCCGTCAAAATCACCCTTCGGCTTGCGCTTGCTCTCCATTTGCGGGCTTGACGATCACGCCGACGCCGCGAGTGCCGCTGATGGCGACGGTAAACGGAGCTTCCAGACGAATGTGGTGGACGCAGCCGAATTGTTCCAGCGCAGGCTGGGCCGCCAGCCACGACCAATCGACCTCGCCTTCGCCGAGGTCGGGGTTGATGGTGAAGTAGGCGATCCGGAAAGCCGTCAGGTTCTGGAAGAAGTGACTGCCCTGCGAGGGGGTTACGCGGAAGTCGCGGAAACCGGCTTCCACAATGACGCGCGCGCCCGCCACCTGATCCCAGGTAACCGGAATGCCAAGCCATGGGTCTTTGGAGCCCCAGCGGCCAACTCCAATCAGGATGTACGGCGTATTGGCGCGAACCAGTTGCGCATTGAGGCGTGCCACGATTTCAGCAACCTCAAGGCTGTTGGCGCGGTGAAAACTCTCGTAATCCACGAACACCACATCGTGGATATCCTCGATGCGTCCATTGCCAAGGACGTGCGAGCTGCGGCAAAGAATACTCGCGGGCTCAACCGACTCGATGGCGAGGTCTTCGCTTACCCGCGAGCAGATCAGTGGACGCATCTGCAGAAAGCCAAACTCCGCCGCCTCAGTCCAACTGCCCATGCGCACCGCAAACTCAATCTCTACGGGACGCCCAAGGGCGTCGGCACCAAGCTTCTGGAGGTAGTCGAGCAGTGCGGCGAGGGGAAAGATGTTGTGCTTGAGGATCGGCGCGAAGGTGACGACGCGCGAACCAGGACGGCTGAGCCCATCGTAAATCGCGTCGTTGTCGCGAGAATAGGTGGAGGCGACGTAGCGCAGAGTATCGTCCTTTTCCGCATCGCGGAGCGGGAACGTGCGCTCGCGCAGCCGCTGGATCCCGTGCCGCGATGGCGGTTGCCCTCCTGAGGAACACGGATCGGCAAAGTCCAGCGCCATGAACTCCGTTTGCGAGTTGCGCAAAATGTCCTCTACGCTGGAGAACTGGATCATGTGCTGCGGATAGCGCGGACAGAACAACAGCGCCTTGCCGCCATTGACCACCGTGCGTCCCAGGCCCAAGGCCACCGCCGCGATTCCGTCATTGGGCTGCATCGGCTCGGAAGGATAGAAGTTTCGCGAGCGCACCACGCCGGAAAAATCCGGGTAGTAGCGGGTGCCATGCGCAGCGCCGACCACCTCTTGAATAATCACCGCCATCTTCTCTTCTTCCAGCCGGAAGGGCGTGGCGCGGAAATAAGCCTTGGCATGCTGGCTGAAGGTGGATGCGTAGACACGCTTGATGGCCTCGTTCAGCTCGTCCAGACGCGCGTCGAGCTCCGCATCCCGGTTGGCGAGCATAAACGTGTCATACACCCCGGTGAAGGGCTGGTACTGCGAATCTTCCAAAAGACTCGATGAGCGGACGGCGAGGGGGACGTGAACCTCGCGCAGAAAGTCGGCGAGAGCGGCGCGCAGAGTATGTGGCAAGGCAGCGGCCAAGAAGCGGTCGAGCAGCTCACGGTCGTCCGTGCAGTGGATGGCAAACGAGTCGAGATTATTCTCGGCGAGGAACTGCTCGAAGAAATCCGTGGCGAGGACCAGGGTGTTGGGCACGGCAACCCGCACCCCGGAAAATCGCTGGTTGACGTTGTACTTGTGCAGCAAATGCCGGACAAAGGCCAGGCCACGGGCCTTGCCTCCCAGCGAGCCGACACCGAAGCGCAGAAAGAATTCCACCGACGGCCGGAAGTGCGAGGGCTCGAAATCACCGACCAGAACCTGCTTCTGCTCGCGCCGATAGTCATGAATGGTCTGAACACAGTACGCGCGCAGGGTCTCGGCATCCTGGTAGTCGACAATGCGGCGGGGACGGAGCTTTTCCGCCAAAGCCAGTTCCGTCCGCGCAATGAGCCAGTGCGAAATATTATTGCGCTCGCCGTGGTAGATGAAGGATTCGACAGGGATTTGCCGAAGCTGCGACTCCATGGCATCAAGATCGCTGGCACGGCCCACCTCGGTACCGTCGGGGAGGCGGAAGACGAAATCTCCAAATGCGAACTCGTGGGTGAGCAGCTTGCGCATGTCGGCCAGCAAAGTGTCGGAACCCTTGCGCAGGAAGGCGAAGCCCTCGGCGTTGGCGCGGCCCTGGAGCTGCGCGTCGCGCGACTGGAGCACGATAGGAATGTCCGGAATGGCCTGACGGACGAGGTGCGCCAGTTTGAATCCAGCCTCGGGATCAAGATGGCGCTCGCGCGGGAACTCAACGTCAGAGACCACGCCGAACAGATAACCCGGATACCGCTCAACGATCCCGATGGCGCTCTCATAATCCTGGGCGAGGAGAATCTTGGGACGGGCGCGCATGCGCACCAGTTTGTGCGCCAGGTTGTAGCCTTCGCTCAGAATCCGGCGTGACTGCGTAATCAGCGCGGTGTAGATCTCCGGCAGCAGCGCGGAGTAGTAGCGCACATCGTCTTCCACCACGAGCACCACGGGCACGCCCATTTTCTGCGTATCGTGCTCCACGTTGCGCTTGTCCTCAATGGACTTGACGATGGCGAGCAGCAGGCGCGGATTGCCCTGCCAGAGAAACACCTGCTCGATGCCGTCGAGCCCGTTACCATTCAGCGGACGGCGCGCCATCAGGGCTGAGACTTCCTGGTGGTCAAAGGCGAGAACGGCGACCGGAATGTCGAGCCCGGCGCGGCGTAGCTCAGCGGCCAGATCGAGGCAATCCATGTCAGGCAGGTGGACGTTAGAGACGATCAGGTTGTAACGCGGCTGCGTTCGCGCCAGTTCAATGGCCTCGGCAGCGGTGGAGACGTGCGTAATCTCCGGCGTGTGCTGGAGGTGCAACTCCAACGACTGGCCGATCAGCAGCTCGTTCAGTGGCCCGTCTTCGCGCAGCAGAAAGGAATCGTAAAGGCTTGAGACCAGCAGGATGTCCTGCACCCGAAACGGCATGAGATTCTCAAAGCCTTCAAAGAGGCGCTCCGGGTCGGCAAAAAGCTGCGAACTCTCAACTGGTGGCATGGTGGCCCTGCAAAATCAATCGTCATCGAATTGATTCGCGGAACATAGTATAGGGCGCGGGAGAATTGCGCTAGCGGACAAATTCGAGCCGTGCATTCGAATCGCTATATCGCGTCCGGACGAGCGATGGGAAGCCGCTCTGTACAACCCTGCTTCGCACCGGTGAATCTGTTCCCTCCTGCTGCCGATTTGCAGCCGGAAAGGTAGGTACATGGGAACGATGCGCCGAATATTGTTGCTGACATGCATTTTGAGTTTGGCGTTCTCAGCGGCTCTCGCACAAGACGTGATGACAGTGCCCGGAGGGGCGGAGGCCCACAAGGTACTCCTCGACAACGATCAGGTTCGTGTGCTGGACGTTCGACTGCAACCCGGACAAAAGATAGCAATGCATTCGCATCCGGCGAACGTGGTCTATTTCGTGACCGATTGCAAGACTAACGTCACATCCCCTGACGGGAAAACCGCAGTGCGTGACGGCAAGGCCGGTACCGCCATCTGGAGCGGGCCACTGACCCACGCCGCAGAAAACATAGGACCCGCCGAGTGCCATCTTGTGCAGACCGAATTGAAGGGAATGGCTAAATAGTCAGCAATAACGCGGGTGTTCGGATGAAGGGCAATTCGCGGGGTCGATTGTCCTCGATCCCGCAAATCGCCCGTTCGAGAAAATCCAGGCATCAATCCTTACCGGCACAAACAGCTTGCGGGTATGAAGCAGGCCGCATCTGCCGCCCGTCCCATACCCGCTTTCGTAATTCGTGTTGTCCGATTCCCAGCAGGAAAGCGCGGCGCGGCTGAGCTGTTTGACTGCGGCTTGCCCTGCGCTTCCCTGCTGAGAACCCTGCGGCTGCCCTGGCCTGGTTGAGCACAGCGGCAGCCGGAAGCTTGTGAACTACTAAACCAGTCCCTGGTCCATCATCGCGTTGGCTACCTTGAGGAAGCCGGCAATGTTGGCACCGGAAACCAGATTGCCTGGAGCGCCGTACTTCGCGGCGGTCTCAAAGCAGTTGCGGTGGACATCCACCATAATCTGGTGCAACTTCTGGTCCACCTCCTGACGCGTCCAAGCCATACGCTGGCTGTTCTGCGCCATCTCCAAACCGGAGGTCGCGACCCCACCGCAGTTGGCAGCCTTGGCGGGGCCGAAGAGGATGCCGTTCTCCAGGAACAGACGGGTCGCGGGCAGAGTGCTGGGCATGTTGGCGCCTTCGGCCACCACCTTCACTCCGTTTTTGATCAGGTTCTCGGCATCTTTCGCGTTGATCTCGTTCTGGGTCGCACTCGGGAAGGCGCAATCGCCCTTCATCGCCCAGAGCGGGTTGTGATCCATCTGCATATCCGTGGGGACGAAGATGGCGCTCTTGAATTGCTCGACGTACTCGCGGATGCGGCCACGCTGCACGTTCTTCAGCTCCATGACCCAGGCTAGCTTATCCCGGTCGATGCCGTCGGGATCGTAAACCACTCCGTTGGAGTCCGACATGGTCACGGGTTTTGCGCCAAGATCGAGCAGCTTTTCTACCGTGTACTGGGCGACGTTGCCCGAACCCGACACCAGGCAGACCTTGCCTTCGAGCGAATCCCCGCGGCTTTTCAGCATCTCCTGCGCGTAATAGACGCAGCCGTAACCGGTGGCTTCCGGACGAATCAGCGAGCCGCCCCAGTTGAGTCCCTTGCCGGTGAGTACGCCGGTAAACTCATTGCGCAGCCGCTTGTACTGTCCGAAGAGGTAGCCGATCTCGCGGCCACCTACACCGATATCTCCTGCGGGTACATCCGTATCAGCCCCGATATGGCGCTGGAGTTCGGTCATGAAGCTCTGGCAGAAGCGCATCACCTCGCCATCGCTCTTACCCTTGGGATCGAAGTCCGAGCCGCCTTTGGCGCCCCCCATGGGGAGCGTAGTAAGGGAGTTCTTGAAGACCTGCTCGAAGGCAAGAAACTTCAGAATTCCAAGATTGACCGAGGGATGAAAGCGCAGGCCGCCCTTGTAGGGACCAATCGCGCTGTTCATCTGGATTCGGAAGCCGCGATTGATCTGCATGTTGCCGTGATCGTCAAACCAGGACACCCGGAACATGATGACGCGTTCGGGTTCCACCATGCGCTCAAGGATACGGGCTGAGCGGAATTCAGGGTGCTTATCCAGGACGGGACGCAGCGATTCCAAAACCTCCTGCACGGCTTGATGGAATTCCGGTTCGACAGGATTCTTCGACTTCACCTGGGCGAGTACTTCTTCGATGTACCCAGCCGGGTTCTTTAATCCCTGCGACGCGAAGTTCACTTCGAATGGCATCTATAATGCCTCTTGTTTGAGGGAATAAACCCCCGAACCGGAACAGCATTAAATCCCTTGCACGAAAACCGCGCCATGACGCATATCACCTCCGGCTGTGATAAGCATCCGGTTGGTAACTAGCCCAACAACGGGAACCTTCCTTCCGATGCTCTTTGATGCGGCTTGCGGCTTCCGTGGCAGCCTTGGTAATCGCCTGCTTAGACAGTAGGCTTGGGAGCGCGGCTCGCCTCCGCCAGACTTTCGCGGAAGTAGTCGAGGCTCATCAGCAAGCCGGTGCGCAGGTCAATCGTGGGATTCCATCCCAGCAGGGCTTTCGCCTTGGAAATATCGGGACAGCGTTGCTTGGGATCGTCCTGCGGAAGCGGCTCAAAGACCAACTTGCTGGTCGAACCGGTCACTTCCAGAACAACCTTGGCGCACTCCAGCATGGTGAACTCGCCGGGGTTGCCGATATTGGTGGGCAGATGCTCGGAGGAGGCAGCCAGTCGTACGATTCCATCCACCTCGTCGGTCACAAAGCAGAAACTGCGGGTCTGACTCCCGTCGCCATAGATGGTGATGTCATCGCCCAGCAGAGCCTGCTTCATAAAGTTGGAGATGACGCGGCCGTCGTCCAGTTGGAGGCGCGGGCCATACGTATTAAAGATGCGGACAATGTGCGTATCCACGCCGCGATAGCGATGGTAAGCCATGGTCAACGCTTCGGAAAAACGCTTGGCTTCGTCGTACACCGAACGCGGCCCGATGGGATTGACATGCCCCCAGTAGGATTCGGACTGGGGATGCACGTCCGGATCGCCATAGCACTCCGAGGTGGAGGCCAAAAGAAATCCCGCCTTGTATTTATGCGCAAGTTCGAGACAGTTGCGCGTTCCGCTGGAGCCGACTTCCAGTGTCTCCAATCCAAACTTGAGGTAATCCTCCGGGCTGGCCGGAGATGCGAATTCGTAGAGGAAGTCGATCGAACCGAAGTCGAAAGGACGACAGATATCGTGCAACTCAAAGCTGAATCGGGGATTGTCGGCAAAGCCCCGCATGTTTTCAACCCGTCCAGTCAGCAGGTTGTCAACGCAGAGCACAGAATGACCGTCAGCCAGCAACCGCTCACAAAGATGAGAGCCCACAAACCCCGCTCCACCGGTTAGCTCACCTGCACCTTGTTGCGTGCTGATATCCAGTACGTGCTCCACGCCTGCCAGGTGACCCCGGCGCGGCCAACGGTATCTCCAATCAGCAATCCTTTGTTCGTGTAGCCATCCCGGTAATCCTCTTTCCAGTAGTTGTTTCCATTGGGCCACGTGGGGTTCTGCGAGGCCGTGTAGGCGCCTTCCATCCGCAGGTCGAGCTTTGCCAACGCACCCGGCAGCCGCGCAATGTAGAGCCCCGGGCGGAATGCCGAGCGGGACGGATTAGCCAGTGGGGAAGGGTCATCGTCGCAGTAGCCGTCGCTGTACAGTGTCACCGGAAGCTTCGGCAGCTTCCAGGAAAAATTCACTCCGCCCTGGCGGGAGCCAGGATTGTTCTGCGGCAGGTACGAATTGTTGTTGTTGCCGACGCTGAAGTAGCTATCCCAGAGGCGGTGGAAGCCGAACGGGTAATCCACTCCCAAGAAGACCACGGTGCGCGTAAAGCCAACCTCAAGACTCTTGAACGGCTGCAGCGAAACCTTTTCGCCGTGTATCCAGACCTGCGGTTCGTATGTGTGGCCCTGCAGCTTTCCATAGAACATATCCAGCCGGGCCTTGCCAAGAATAGGAATCTTATAGGGCTGGTCGTTGGTCAGCCGCGCCATCCAGATCGGCTCGGCGTTGTTGCTCTCCAGGAAGGCCCCGCCAGTTGCCGGGCCCCACCACAAGCTCTGTTTGCCCAGCGATCCCGTCCAGCGTCCAAAGGAGACACCCACATAGGCACCCAGCAGCCGGAAATCATCGACCGACGGGCCGCCCTGAGTTTTTAGCTGATTGCTAGCGACTTCGTCCACGGCTGCGAGGCTGTCAATCGCTGCCGCCGAGGGCGTGCGCAACGACGCGCCGTGCTGATACTCGCCGCGTACATAAAGCAACCCCGCCCGCTCTTGCAGGTATCCGGAGCTGCCGTTTATCGTGTTGAAGCCCTGGCCATAGGGCCGTCCAAAGTCATCTGCAATGGTCTGTCCGAAGTGGTAGCTGTCGCGTAGCGGCGTGCCTGCAATCTGGGTGCTCCGCGTGTAGATCGATTCCAACGCAAACTTTTCCAGCTCGCTATTCAGTTCGGGAGAAAATTCGTGCTCCAGAGAGCTCTGCAACTTTTCCGCCTCTCCGTCGTGCGGCATTTCTCTGGCACGCTCTAGGAAGCGGGCAAACTGAAGCCGTGTCCAAGGCCGCATTTCCACCACCTCAGCCCGCGTATCGGTCAATGCAGCCAGCCGCTCCGCCGCCGGATAAACCCAGCTATCCACGGGCACGTACACAGATCCAGCGTGTGCCAGGGCAGCAACGGAAAGCATAACCAGCATGAGAGCACTTAAGAATGAGGTTCCGGCGAAGCGTAGACACGTGAGTGCAATTGAGCACGGATTGAGGCGCATGCTTCTTTTTCTGCCTTTCTGGATATCAGAACACTATGTCCACAACTTCCACGCTGCTTTTCCCGAGGCCCAGAGCCCTTCGAGATGGTTCTTATCGCGCAGCGTGTCCATCGGTTGCCAGAAACCGCGGTGGTGAAAAGCGCGCAGTTGATCAGCCTTGGCGAGTTTCTTCAACGAGTCCTGCTCGAATGGGGTTGCGTCGCCTGCGATGTACTCGCCGACCTTCGGGGAGAGCACGAAGAATCCACCATTGATCCACTGGCCGTCGCCCGCAGGCTTCTCCTGAAAGTCGAGAATCATATCTTCTTTCATCACCAGCGAACCGAAGCGTCCAGCCGGCTGCACTGCGGTCAGCGTGGCTAACCGGCCATGCTGCTTGTGGAACTCGATGGAGCGGGTGATATCCACATCGCCTACGCCGTCGCCGTAAGTCAGGCAAAAAGCTTCCTCGTCCACTACATACGGCAGAATGCGCTTGATGCGCCCGCCGGTCATCGTCTCGCCACCAGTGTCGATGAGAGTGACGCGCCAGGGCTCACCAAAGTTCTCGTGCACCTTCATGCTGTTCTTTGCGAGGTCAAAGGTAACATCGGATGAGTGCAGAAAATAGTTCGCAAAGTATTCCTTAATAATGTAGCCCTTGTAGCCGAGGCAGATGATGAAGTCGTGGACATTATGGGCGGAGTAGATCTTCATAATGTGCCAGAGCATAGGGAACCCGCCGATTTCAACCATGGGCTTGGGCCGCTGCGTTGTCTCTTCGCTCAAGCGGCTTCCCAGTCCGCCCGCCAGGATCACTGCCTTCATAAAGCTCCCAATTCAGTTCTGGATAGTTGCGGAAAGTATATCTTAACCATCCCTCGATCTCATCCCTTTGGCGAAGGCGCTCCCGCGAGAGTTGCGGAGCTTGAACCGACTTGCATCCCTGGATTTGCCCGGAACTTGCGTCTTCGAGTCTAATTTCCGAAGGCGGAAAATATTTCTGTGCGCTTTTGCTCGAAATACCTTATAATCGGGTTGATCGAAATCTGGCTAAGTTTGAACGTACGCGATTTTGAGCTGGAACCGCCGAATCACTTCCGCGTCCCACTCTCAGTAGCATCCGATCTTCTCAGCAGGAAATTCAATACAAAAGAAAAAGGTACAACACAGTGGAACAAGGAACAGTGAAGTGGTTTAACGACGCAAAAGGATTTGGATTTATCAGCCGCCAGAATGGCGAAGATGTCTTCGTGCACTTTTCGGCAATTCAGTCGAATGGTTTCCGGAGCCTTCAAGAAGGCCAGGCAGTCCAGTTCAACGTCGTTAAGGGGCCCAAAGGCTTCCAGGCAGAAAACGTACAGGTTCTGTAAGCAGATCCGATTAACCAGCAAAAGCCCGGAACTCAGTGTTCCGGGCTTTTCTGCGTCCAGCATCCGGCAGAAGATTACGTCTCCGACGTTTCTTCTGCGCCTCTGAATTTGCTAATCTAGACCATGGCGTTCAGTTCAGGCCCAATCGGGCAGGCAGACAGCGGGGCTCCCCGCCCTCGTGAAATCCCCTTCAACTACACCTCAGCTGACGATCGGCAGGCGGTATCGTTCCTGCTCGGAACGGAAACCGTTCGCACCCTCGAGGAACTGCGCGGTACTCGCGTGACCGGCCGCTCGGCACGCATCCTCATGCGCCTGTTCGGAGAGGTGCTGATTCATCGCCGCAATCCCTATTTGTTTCAAGAGCTTGTGGCCTCGGCTCCCCGCCGCAAGCGCTTCTTTGAAAATGCCTCCAAGGATTTGGAAATCATAGCCTCCAAGGCCGACGGCAACCCGCGCGTGCTGGACGTTCTGGCGAAATGCCGCGCTCTGATTGCTTCGTTCCGCGCCGAGGTCGAGGAGACTCCCGACCTACGCAACCGGGTGAAACGCGAACTGGCAGCCGTGATCGGCAACCACAATATTCTTTTCGATCCGTTCTCCCTGGTCTCCCACGCCACGGATGCCACCGACTGGCGTCTTCACTTGCCATTAGCCGTGGTCACGCCGGACAAGGAAGAGCAGGTCGCGCCGCTCCTGCTCGCGATCGCAGGACTCGGGCTCAAGGTAATTCCGCGCGGGGCCGGCACTGGACTGACCGGTGGGGCGGTCCCGCTGCGCTCCGGGTGTATCGCGGTAAACACGGAGAAGCTCAACCACATTCGGGCCATCAGCCAGCGTGAGTTTCACCTCGACGATGGTAAGGTCGCGACCGCTCGGGTGATGGAGGTCGAGGCCGGAGTCGTCACCGAAAAGGCTATGGAGCACGCCGCGGAGCATGGGCTGGTCTTTGCCACTGATCCCACCAGTGCCTGGGCCTGCACGATTGGCGGGAATATTGCCGAGAATGCTGGCGGAAAACTCGCCGTGCGCTGGGGCACCTGCATCGACAACCTGATCGAATGGCGCATGGCCATGCCCTCCGGAGAACGCTGGACCGTACGCCGCGCCAATCACCAACTGCGCAAGATTCTGCCGCAGGATACGGTGATCTTCGACGTGATGAATGAGCAGAAGATTCTGGTAAAGCGCATTGAACTGCGCGGAACCGAGATCCGCAAGAACGGGCTCTGGAAAGACATCACCAACAAGGCGCTGGGCGGTGTGCCAGGTCTGCAGAAGGAGGGCACCGACGGTATTATCACCTCGGCGATCTTCATTCTTTATCCCGAGTACGAGGCGAAGAAGACGCTCTGCCTGGAATTCTTCGGGCCTGATTTTGATGAGGCCAGCCGCGTCATTCTGGAACTCTCGCGCATCTTTCCCCTCCCTGCCGACGGCACCGAGGCGCTGCTGGCGCTTGAGCACTTTGACGACGAGTACATTCGCGCCATTGACTACAAGGTAAAAGCTCCGCGCGCCGAGACTCCAAAAGCCGCGTTGCTCATCGACATCGCCGGACATTCCGATGAGCAGGCCGGACGTGGAGTCGAGCGCGTACGGACGCTGCTTGAGCAGCACCCAAACACCCTACTGTTCGTCGCTCCCGACGCCGCCGAAGCGAAACGCTTCTGGGCAGACCGCAAGAAGCTTGGCGCCATTGCCCGCCGCACCAACGCATTCAAGATGAACGAGGACATTGTCCTCCCACTGGATACGCTGGCCGAGTTCGCGCGCTTTGTTGACGGGATCAACATTGAAGAGGAGCGCTACGCCCAGCTTCGCTTTGCCCAGCGAGCCGAGGATGTATTTACCGGAGCGCAGGCGAAAGACGACAGCGAACAGATTATCGCCAAGACGCCCGCGGCTCTGGAACTTTGCGAGCGCTTCCGTGAAGAGTTGCAAAGTATAGGAGTGGAAGCTCTGCGCGGGCTCACGCATCTCCAGGGGTTACGCGATGGATTAACCAAGCTGGTGCGTGGTTACCCGGCGGTGTTGTCGGCGCTGGAGCGCGCCTACCAGGAAGTGCGCGACCGCCGCCTGGTGCTGGCGACGCACATGCACGCCGGCGATGGCAACGTGCACGTCAACGTGCCGGTCCTCTCCAACGACCGCCCCATGCTGGAGCGTACCAACCAGGTGATCGACCGCGTGATGGAGAAGGTTATCTCTCTGGGCGGCGTGGTTTCCGGCGAACATGGAATTGGCCTAACAAAACTCAAGTATCTTGAACCTGAACGCATCGCGGAGCTCACGGCCTACCGCCGCCAGGTGGACCCGGCTGGTCTGATGAATCCCGGAAAGCTTGAGGATTTTGCGGCTCTCGGTCACATCTTCACACCATCGTTCAACCTGTTGGAGCTCGAAGCCCGCATTCTGCAGCACGGCCAGCTCGAAGAGCTCTCGCGCAAGATTGCGCATTGCGTCCGTTGCGGCAAGTGCAAGGTGGATTGCTGCGTCTATCATCCCGCGCGTGGCATGTTCTACCATCCACGCAACAAGAACCTCGCGATCGGTTCACTGATCGAAGCGCTGCTCTACGACGCACAGCGCGAGCGGTCGACCCATTTCGAGCTGCTGCAATGGCTGGAGGAGGTCGCCGACCACTGCACAATCTGCCACAAGTGCCTTACCCCCTGCCCGGTCGATATCGACACTGGAACAGTGTCGGTGCTGGAGCGGCAGATTCTCTCCGGCTGGGGCTACAAACACACGCCCTTGGCCACGCGCCTGACGCTACAGTATCTGGACAGCCGCTCGCCGGCGTTCAATACCCTGTTCCGCACCGCAGTCGCGCAATTAGGAGGCGCGGCTCAGCGCGTTGTCAGCAAGCTGGCAATGCCATTCCAGCCAGCCGAAGGCGCATCCTCCTTTTATCCACTGCGTTTACTCCGCTCCTCGGTGGCGCCAATTCCCAGCCGGACGCTGCGCGATACTCTGCCGGCATGTGAAGCCGACCAGGCACTCGTCTTCGAGCCGGATAGCAATGGGCTGCCGGACGAGCGAAAAACGGTCTTCTACTTCCCCGGCTGCGGCTCCGAGCGCTTGTACTCAGATATCTCGATGGCTACCATCCACCTCCTGCTGAAGCTGGGAACGCGGGTGGTACTGCCGCCTCCGTTCCTGTGCTGCGGCTTCCCTGCCCACGTTAACGCCAAGACCAGCTTGCACTCGCGCACGGTCTTGCGCGACACGATCCTGTTCAGCCAGATGCGCGCGATGTTTGCCTACCTGGATTTCGACGCATGCGTTATCTCCTGCGGCACCTGCCGCGAGGGTTTGGCGCAGATGGATACGACGGAACTTTTTGGCAGAGTGGTAGATGTGGCGGACTATGTGCTCGAACGCGGTCTGCGCGTCGAAGGCAACGGCAGTGTCCTTTACCACGCGCCTTGCCATGACTCGCTCGACGGCAAAGCCATCAAGATCCTGGAAAAACTCGGCGGCTTCGGCTCCGTGCAAGCTGTGCCGCACTGCTGCTCGGAGGCGGGAACGCTCTCGCTTTCGCGTCCGGACATCACCGACGCAATGCTGCACCGCAAGCGAGAAGCCTTTGCCCAAGCGATTGGCGAGGCGCAGAAAGCAACCGTGCTCACCAACTGTCCCTCATGCTTACAAGGACTGGGACGCATCCGCGACTTGGGGGTAGAACCAACGCACATCGCCGTTGCCCTGGCCGAGGAGCTCTCCGGAGCCGAGTGGAAGGAGGAATTTGCGGCACAGGCATCCTGCGCTACAGCGGTCGCTTTCTAGTGCTGGTGCGCGGATTGCCCTTTTAAGGTCACACTTATGTGTGATCTACAATTCGCGCGTGCATCCTCGACCTGTGCGACGGCATCTACTTAGCCAAAGAGTCAACACCGGGCGCTTTTCCGCAGTTTCGGCAGCCGGTTGAATTGGTTGCTCCCAGAAGCGTAGTTAGCCCACCACGTGAAGTATCCCTGAACCTTTCCCACCAACCCTCTCCCGCCCGGGGTGTGTTTAGTCGCAGGAAGGTCGTGACTGTTATTTCAGCACCACACAGTCGATGGGTACGGCTTGTTGAATCCATACAGACGTTGGGACAATCATCGCAGAAATAGAGCGGACCGGGAGTCTTGGGCATTGGCCATCTTTGCTACGCAACACAGAATCCAAAGTAGGTGCGGTAGTTAGGCAACAGAATGCCAATGAAGAAAGCAGCTCGCAATTGGTTCTCCATCGCCGCAATCGTGATGGCGTTCGCCCTGGCTTCCACCCTCGCCCAAACCACCCCAAAAGTTGATGAGCTTTCGGCCACGGCTGCAGATCAGGGCTGTGTGAACCAAGGCAAGGACCGTCGGGCGTTGGCCCCCATAGTCTGCTGGCTGCAGCAGCGCATGTCGTGGAAATCAGAACACGAGCCGCATTTCGCCCTAATCGGCAAGCCCGATGGAATAAGCCTGGGACTGGCGTGGCCACCTTACGCAGTATTCAACATGCCAGACGGAAATGACCACTGGCGCATGTTCCGCATTGGCTTTCGCTACGATCGTACTTGGCGGGGATACATATTCCCAACGATCGCGGCGAAGCAAGTTTCGCATCCGCTGCGCTACTGACGCCTTGCGGGGCAATCGTTCGCAAGCGTCACGGAGTCCGGGTCTCGGATTTTGGCTGGCACAGAAGGCTTTTCCACCTTATTGCGCAGATAATGCTTTCCTATGCATATTTCCGGATCCTGGATTCTCCTGATTTTCGTCAGCGCATCGGCTGCCTTGATTCTTTTAGCTCTGCACTTGACGAAGCTCGGTCTGCTGATCCACCAGCAGATTCCCGACCGGCCACAGAGGCGTTTATTTCTGGCTTCGGTCAGCTTTTTTATCACGTTTCTTGCGGTGCGACTGTTGGTGGCCTCCATCACTCATCACGTTGGGCCGTTCGGCTATGTTGAGATGGGTGGGCGACACATTCACCACTTGGTTTGGGGAATTTTTCTCCTGCTCATTTCCGGTTATGCAGAGCTCACGGAAGCCGCAACCCATGACAATCCGCTTTCGATTCTTCTGAGCCGCTTGCTGGCGCTGAGTTATGGGATTGGCGCCGCGCTGACGCTGGACGAATTTGCCCTGTGGCTGAACCTAGATGCCGCAGCGTACTGGTCGCGACAGGGGCGCCAGAGCATTGATGCCGTAGTGCTATTTGGGGCGCTGCTCGCGATGGGAACATGGGGTGCGCCATTATTCCAACGGCTGGCTCATCCCCGCACAAGAGCAAGCGAGTAAGCCGGATTCGGCTATTCGCTCTCGATCCGTCGCTGGATTCCGGCACTGGCCCGCTTGAACTCACGCCGGATGTCTCTGCCGCCAAAAGCCGTGCGCCAGCTCCGCTTCACGCTGCGTTATAGTGAGTCGTAGCGGTGCAACACCGCGCATCCCACGCGCCCATGGAGCACCATGTCAGCTTCCCGCCGAGAGTTCCTCCGGCGCTACGCGACGAGATGCTGACCATCAGCAACTTCACCGGACATCCCTCGCTCACTCTCCGCGCCGGCTTTGTGCAGGTCTCCGAGGCGCGCAGCGATTGGGCGCCCGATACCTCGCATCCCCTGCCTACCTTCAACCCACCCCGCCGTGTTCCTCACGGCGTCACCCTCATCGGCCCTCTTTTCGGCGAAGGGCTGCTTGGTTCTTGCGGCATCGCGCTCGAACATGCTTTCGGCGTTGCTGAGGAACGTCCATCCGGCTTCTGAGACCGGATGCAAAAACGGCAAACCCCACCAGGAGCGGTGGGGTCTTTCAGCACTCAGGGGAAGTCCGGCACGTCTTTGACTCGCCGGACTTCCCCCTCGGTTTACTTTTTCGCGCTCAGCCTCAGCAGCAGCGCATCTTGACGACTTCGCCATTCGGAGCCAACGGCGGTCCGAACGCTTCTTCCGGCACTGGAGCGCCATTCAGCACCATGATCCACCGGCGGAATGAATCGATCAGTACCAGCACCACGCCCGTAATAAAGATCACCATCAACGTCGTGTCCAGATACCCGGTAAATCCCATGCCTGGTTTCAATCGCAGCGGCCAGAAGATGTTCTGGATCGAGAGCACGCCTGCCGAGAGCGTGGTCACTCCAACAAAGCACATCGGCAAGAATGTAATCCACGCGTAGCGCGCCTTGCCCATGTTGATCAGGAACGTGGTTGAGACTGCGAGCGCAATGGTTGCCAGTAACTGATTGCCGGTTCCAAACAGCGGCCAGATTGTCGAAATGCTGCCGGTGTAAATCAGGTATCCCCAGCTGGCGACGACCACCGTAGTCGCGACCAGGTTGCCGGGCAGCCATGCCGTATTGCCGAATGGCTTGTACACCTTGCCCACCAGTTCCTGCAAAACATAGCGCGCAACGCGAGTTCCCGTGTCCACCGTGGTCAGAATGAACAGCGCCTCAAACATGATGGCGTAGTGGTACCAATAGCCCATCAGCCTGTCCATCCCCGGCAGCCCTCTGAATATCTGGGCCATTCCTACCGCCAGTGACACCGCACCGCCGCTGCGTCCGGCGAGCTTTTCGCCAATCTCACGCGAGAAAAGATCCAGGTTCACCGTATGGAATCCGAGCTTGGCGAAAACATCGGGAGCGCAATTAATCGCAAAGTAGTCGCCGGGATTCATCGAGCAGGCCGCAATCAGCGCCAGCACACCTACCAGCGACTCGCAGAGCATGGCTCCAAAGCCGATAAACCGCGCGTCGGTTTCCTTATCCAGCATCTTCGGCGTAGTTCCCGACGAGACCAGGGAGTGGAATCCTGAGATTGCGCCGCAGGCAATGGTAACGAACAGGAACGGGAAGAGCTTGCCCTTGATGATCGGCCCGCCGCCGTGAATGAACGATGTAACGTTCGGGAAGTGGATGTCTGGGTGCACCACGAAGACGCCCAAGATCAGAATTGCAATCGTGCCCAGCTTGACGTAGGTGGACAGGTAGTCGCGCGGTTCCAGCAGCAACCACACCGGCAGCACCGATGCTATAAATCCGTAAGCCACCATCAAAAAGGTGATCTGGTGCGGAGTGAACGTCAACGCGTGCGCAAAACTGCTTCCGGCAAATGCGTGTCCTCCCACCACCGCGGCGAGCAGGCACGCAACTCCAAAAACGCTCGGCCCCGTGATCTTTATCTCGCCCGATGGATTCTTGAACATCCACAGGCCCATGATCAGCGCAATCGGCACCGTCATGCCGATGGTGAATACGCCCCAGGGGCTGTTCGCCAGCGCATTGACTACCACAATCCCAAGTCCCGCCAGCGTAACCAGCAGAATGAACAAAACGGCGATCATCGCTACCAGCCCGGAAAACGGACTGATCTCTGTCCGCGCGATGTCCGCCAATGAGCGCCCGCGATGGCGAACCGAAGCCACCAAAACCGTAAAATCCTGCACGCATCCTGCAACCACCGCGCCGATCAGCAGCCAAAGAAATCCCGGCGCAAACCCGAATTGTGCCGCCAGCGTGGGACCAACCAGAGGTCCAGCTCCGGCGATTGCAGCAAAGTGGTGCCCGAACAACACCCATTTTGGCGAGGGCACGTAGTTATGCCCATCTTCGTAGGTATGTGCGGGAGTTACACGACGATCATCCAGCACCATCGCCTTGGCGGCGATGAATGCGCTGTAATAGCGGTACGCTAGGGCATAGACACAAAGCGCACCCAACAGGATCGGAAACGTATTCACTAGGCTGTTCCCCCTAGTTCTAAACCTTAAAAACACCTAGGTAGATGGCAGGTTCAAACGCAGGGTTGCCCACAGTCATTGGAGATGAGCAAGGCAGAAGCCGAAGCAGCCCAAAGTAGCTCCCAAGAAGAGAAGCCTCGAGGATTTGAAGCAAGCGGCTTCAGCATCGTAAGACGAAGCGACGAAGGATTAGCCTTCAAATGGTAAGTAGGGCGGACAAGGATGATCCGGCACGGATCTGAACAGCAGGCTGGGTGCCTACACCGGCAACTCACACTTGGGTCTGCGACTATGGCCGCGAGCGATCAACGTCATTCCTGGTAATGTTAGGTCGCTTCGAGGATTGCCGACAAGCTCTTCACATCTTTAATCACGATTTGTCTGGCATCCACCTCCAGCAGTCCCTCGGCCTGCAAGCGCATCAGATTGCGCGAGACCAACTCGCGCACCGTGCCAAGTTGATTGGCTAGCTCCTGATGACTACCGGGGAGCAGCACTTCAATGCCTCGTGCGGTTTTCTTCCCTTCGCTTTGTGCTAGCCGTACCAGCAAAGAGACCAACCGCTGGCGAATCGTGGTGAAGGAGAGTTCTTCAATGATGCCGACGAGATTCCGCAGCCTGGCACCGACAAACGCCAGTACCTTGAGTGCAACTTCTGGGTGATCGAGACAATAATCCTGAAAGTCCTTGCGTGAGATGAATGCCGTTTCAGTCTCTTCCACCGCGGTGGCGGAGGCTGGATAAGGGCCCCCATCAAAAACCGGAACTTCAGCAATGGTTTCGCCAGAACCATTCACGGCCAGCACTTGTTCGCGGCCACTCGCCGAGGTCTTGTAGATTCGCACCCTTCCCCGAGAGATGATGTGCAATCCCTTGCAGGGCTCGCCCTCGTAAAACATAACTTCGCCGGCACTGAAGAACTTTCTTACCGCTCTCGCCGCCAGCAACTGCACCTCCGGCTGCGAAAGATTGGAAAGCAGGGCTGTTTTCTGTAGAACGGCCGACAAGTCAATACGCTCGGTAGGCAACTTGCATCCTCTCGTGTGAGCCTCTTTAATCTGCGCTCTATTGTAGTGCGTCCCGCCGTCAAATTGGTTCTACAAGTGACTTTGGTCGCTGTGATGACTACCGGGTTCTCCTATTCTGAGGACATAAAGGAGCTTGAAAATGCCTACCCTGACCGACACCGTCCGTGAGATAGCGCTGAACCAGCCATCATCGATTCGAGTATTTGAACAGTACGGAATTGACTACTGTTGCGGAGGACGAAAGCCCCTCGCGGTTGCCTGCGTAGAGCAGGATGTTGAGGTCGGCAGCGTGCTTGCCGCGTTATCCGCTGCGGAACAATCCGCCCCGGCTGCGCAGGATCGGTCCAAAGAATCGCTGGCGAGTTTGACCGGGCACATCATCTCCACCCACCATGCGTATGTCAAGAAGGAACTCCCGCGCCTCAACACGCTCGCCAGGAAGGTCATTGAGCGTCATGGTTCCACGCACCTCGAACTGCCCGCAATTCAAATCGCATTGGCAAACTTGGATCAGGATCTAACGCAGCATCTTGCCAAAGAGGAGATGATTCTGTTTCCTTACATTGCAAAGCTGGAACGCGCCTTGGCCGAGGGCAGCGAGAAGCCCCGGGGCTGCTTCGGAACCGTCGCAAACCCAATCCATATGATGACCCAAGAGCACGAAGCGGCCGGAATGTTGCTGGCAGAGATCAAGCACCTGAGCAATCACTTCACGCCACCGCCGGATGCCTGCCCGACATACCATGCATTTTTCGACGGCCTCAAGGAATTCGAGCAAGACCTGCATCAGCACATTCATCTGGAGAACAATATTCTCTTTCCAAGGGCAATTGCGATGGAAGCCTCAAACGCTTAATCGCGTGGCTCCTCCGTCAAGGAGGAGCCGACTTCTGCGGGAACGAACTGCATGCCACTGTCGAACAGCACGGCTCATTTCCTCGCCGCCGCACCTTCCTTCCGTGCGGCGCGAGGCGCATGATTCGACTTGCGCAATGTCTGCCAATCCGTTTCTGTCTGATCGGCGTAGGCCACGGCAAAGTTCATCAACGCCTCACCTAAGCTTCCCCCGCTGCCGAGGTATCCAACAATAATCTGCACATCGCCAGAGCGGGCGTGTCCACGCGCCAACAACTCTCCGCAAACCTCCGCATAGGCCGTCAGCCCCGCTCCCTTCAGCACGTCCACTGCAATCGAAGCCTTGTGATCGTTCAGTTGGCGCACCAGGTAGCTGCGGTTTTCAATCGTCGTCCATCCCAGGAATGGATCGGACTGTAACTGCATCGCACGCTGCCCCTCGGCAACCGCTCGGCCCCAGTGCATCTTCTTCCCATCGCTCAGGTAAGGCAGGTAGGCCGATTCCACCTCCTCCTTGATTTGCAGGAACAGCGGGTCGCCGGAGCCGTTGCCTTCCAGATAGATGCAATAATCGCGGGTCCCCACACTGCCCGTACCAACCACCTTGAAGCACACATCAATGGGCCGGTACTGCTCCAGAATATGTTGCCTCTCCGGCAAAAGTGTTCCGTGGTACTCCTTCATCGCGGACAGCACCTGGTGCGCCTGCGAGCCGCTGATTCGTGAGAGCAAGGGCTTGTTCTCGCGGAAGATGCGGCCCGTTCCTTTCTTAGCAGGAACCGTCAGGGTCTCCAGAGTGTGCGCCGGAGTCGCCCGCTCCGCCTTAAGAAGCACATCTGAAACCGGCTCGACCTTCATCAAGCGATGCACCTGGTAGCGCGCCATTTCCAACACTGGCATCTCCGCAAAGCTGTGTGCGCATTTCCGGTAGCGCTCAAAAAACGCAAGCACTGCATCCTTGGCAAAACCGTTCTTCGCCCCAGCTTCCCTGCCCGCCAGCACCAGGCTAGTGGCCAAGCGCTTCAGGTCCCACTCGAAAGGTGCCTTTGTCGTCTCGTCAAAGTCGTTAATATCAAAGACCAACCGGCCGTCCGGAGCCGCGTACGCTCCCAGGTTGCGCACGTGAGCATCCCCGCAGATTTGGTTCACAATGCCGGTGTTGGGCAGCAGCGCCAGGTCCGCCGCCATCACCGGAACCGCGCCACGAAAAAATCCGAAGGGCGACGCCAGCATCCGCACATATTTCAGATGGACCAGTGACGGCACGCGTCCGCGCATGCTCGCTTCCAGCAACTTCAGCGGCTCATGGCGACGCTGCTTCGCATCCCACTGGCCGTGATCAGGCCGCTTCATCTGTTTGCGCCGCGCCTGTCCTTGCGCGCGCCTGTCCTCGGGAGTACCGATATACGGAAGATTCTCCATAGCAGGGCTGAACATACACCCACATCGCACATGTTTTCAATCGCGCACAAAAAATGGCCTCTTCACGAGGCCATCTCCAACTCCTTGCCTACATCGATTCCTACCGCGACGCTCTTTGCTGCAGGGGAAACTTCGAGTCCAGATCCAGGTTCAACTCAAGCACATTCACCCGAGCTTCTCCGAGGAAGTGGAACTGACGTTGTTCCGTGTGCTGATGAATCAGCTCCAGCGCTTTATCCACGCTGATGCTGCGCTCTTTGGCGACGCGCGGAGCCTGGAATTGAGCATTGGCCGGAGTGATGTCCGGGTCCAGTCCGGAGGCCGATGTCGTCACATAATCCGCCGGAACGGGCGTGGTAGGATTTTCGCTCTGCGCTGCGGCCACGTCCTGCTTTACACGGTCGATCAGCTTCTGGTTCGTCGGACCGTAATTGGTTCCACCCGAGTTCGCCGCATCGTATCCATTCGTTCCCGCAGCCGACCCGCGGGGATGGAAATATCCCACGCCGGTAAATGGCTGCGCGATGATCCGCGAGCCAATCACCTTTCCGCCCTGCACAATCAACTGTCCATTGGCTTTGTCGTGAAAGAGCACCTGCGCCAGTCCTGTAACCACCATCGGGTACACAAGCCCAAACAGAATCGTGGTCACTACGGTCATCAATATCGCGGTAATGAGATTGCGTTTCATCGTCTACCTCGTCCTATGCCAGCCCGGCGCTTGTAATCAGAATGTCGATAATCTTGATGCCGATAAAGGGCGCGATAATTCCGCCCACGCCATAGATGAGCAGGTTGCGGCGCAGCAGTGCCGCGGCACCCATCGGACGATACTGGATGCCCTTCAGCGCCAGTGGGATCAGGGCAATGATGATGAGCGCATTGAAGATGACGGCCGACAGAATTGCCGACTGCGGCGTCTTCAGGTGCATGATGTTCAGCGCGTTCAGCACCGGAAAAGTTGCGGCAAACATCGCGGGGATGATCGCGAAGTACTTGGCAACGTCGTTTGCAATCGAGAATGTGGTCAGCGCTCCGCGCGTCATCAGCAGTTGCTTGCCGATGCCCACGATCTCGATCAACTTGGTCGGATTGGAGTCCAGATCGACCATGTTTCCGGCCTCTTTCGCCGCCTGCGTGCCGGAGTTCATCGCCACCCCGACATCGGCCTGCGCCAGTGCGGGAGCATCGTTGGTGCCGTCCCCGGTCATCGCCACCAGCTTTCCGTCGGCCTGTTCCCTGCGGATCAGGTCCATCTTGTCCTTCGGTGTAGCCTGGGCAAGAAAGTCATCCACGCCGGCCTCGCGGGCAATCGCCGCCGCGGTCAACGGATTGTCACCAGTGATCATCACCGTGCGGATTCCCATCGTCCGCAGTTGATCGAAGCGCTCGCGCATTCCGCCCTTGACGATGTCTTTCAGTTCGATCACTCCCAGCGCCCCGCGCTGCCGCTCGGCCACCACCAGCGGAGTGCTTCCGGCACGCGAAATCGTGTCCACAAGGGCCCGGACTTCCGGCGCAAACACTCCCGAATTTTCCTGCACATAGCGCTCAATCGCGTCTGCCGATCCCTTGCGAATCTGAAAGCCGTTCAGGTTCACTCCAGACATTCTGGTCTGCGCCGTAAAGGGCACAAACTCGGCGTGATGGTCCTGCAACTCACGGCCGCGAAGGTTGTACTTTTCCTTCGCCAATACCACAATCGAGCGGCCTTCCGGCGTTTCATCGGCCAGCGATGAGAGTTGCGCCGCATCGGCCAGCTCCGCTTCCGAAACTCCCGGTGCCGGTACAAAGCGCGACGCTTGACGATTGCCCAAGGTGATGGTGCCGGTCTTATCGAGCAGCAAAGTGTTGACATCGCCCGCCGCTTCCACGGCGCGTCCGGACATGGCGAGCACGTTATGCTGCACCAGCCGGTCCATGCCCGCAATTCCAATCGCCGAAAGCAAGCCGCCAATCGTCGTCGGAATCAGGCAAACCAGCAGCGAGACCAACACAAATACGGTCTGCGGAGAGCCGGAGTAAATTGCAAATGGCTGTAACGTGACCACGGCCAGCAGGAAGACGATTGTCAATCCGGCGAGCAGAATATTCAGTGCAATCTCATTCGGTGTCTTCTGTCTCTCGGCACCTTCGACCAAGGCAATCATGCGATCAAGAAAAGTTTCGCCTGGGTTGGAGGTGATCTTCACCTTGATCTGATCGGACAGCACGCGTGTGCCGCCAGTCACTGCCGAACGGTCGCCACCGGACTCACGAATCACCGGAGCCGATTCGCCGGTAATCGCCGACTCATCGACCGACGCGATGCCGTCGATGATCTCACCGTCGCCGGGGATAAACTCTCCGGCTGAAACAAGCACAACGTCATTCGCGCGCAGGCTGGAGCTTGCAACCTGCTCCGTCGTTCCGTTGGCGCACAGGCGGTTGGCCACGGTTTCCGAGCGGGCTTTGCGCAGCGTATCCGCTTGCGCCTTGCCACGCCCTTCCGCCATGGCCTCGGCGAAGTTGGCAAACATCACGGTAAACCAGAGCCAGAGCGTGATCTGCAGATTGAACTTGAATGCCTCGTGCGGGCGCAGGATCAGCAGAATGCTGGTGATTACGCTGCCCACCTCAACCACGAACATAACCGGATTGCCCATCATCTTGCGTGGGTTGAGCTTGAGCACGGAATCTATCGCCGCTCGGCGAACGATGGTTGGATCCCATATAGACTTGCGACTTTTCGATGTGGTCGACATGATTTCCCTTAGAAAGTCTTTCCTGCATTCATCAGCAGGTGCTCAAGAACTGGACCGAGGCTGAGCGCGGGGAAGAACGTCAGCGCACCAAGAATAAGAATGACTCCAATCAGCAGCACGCTGAACAATGGCGTCGTTACCGGAAACGTACCGACCGACGGCGGAACATATTTCTTTTCCGCAAGGCTGCCGGCAATGGCCAGCATCGGAATCTTCATCAGGAAGCGTCCGCCCAGCGCCGCCAGCCCGATTGCAATGTTGTACCAGGTGGTGTTGGCGTTGAGTCCGCCGAAGGCCGATCCGTTGTTCCCGGCAGCCGAGGTGAACGCATAGAGAATTTCTGAAAGTCCATGCGGTCCCGGATTCTCGATGGACGACGTACCAAATCCGGTCACGCTCGAGACCGCAGTCAGCGACAGAATGATGAGCGGAAAGATGAGCGCGAACAGCATCGCCATCTTCACCTCATAACCCTCGATCTTCTTGCCCAGATACTCCGGCGTTCGCCCAACCATCAGCCCTGCGATGAAGACAGTCAGCACGATGAAGATCATCATGCCGTACATACCCGAGCCGACACCTCCGAATATGACCTCACCCAACGAAATGTTGACCAGCGGAACCAATCCGCCCAGAGGAGTAAACGAATCGTGCCAGCCGTTGACCGCGCCGCAACTGGTGTCCGTGGTGGCCGTGGCGAAGAGTGCGGAATTGGCGATGCCGAAGCGCACCTCCTTGCCTTCCATGTTGCCGCCCGTCTGCATTGCGCTGGCGTGTTGATCCACGCCATGCAGCAGCGGATTGCCCCGCGCCTCCGCCCAGTAGGCAACGGTAGTTCCGGCGAGAAACAGCGCCACCATCGCGCCCCACACCGCCCAGCCATGCCGCTGCGAGCCAGTCATGCGCCCCAGGGTATAGGTCAGTCCGGAGCCGAGAGCGAAGATGGCAAACATTTCAATCAGGTTCGAGAACGGTGTTGGGTTCTCATACGGATGAGCGCTGTTTGCATTAAAGAAGCCGCCACCATTGGTTCCAAACTCCTTGATGAACTCCTGCGAGGCCACAGGCCCTTGCGCAATCGTCTGATCGGTCACCGTGTCCATCACCGGCTTGCCGTTGGCGTCAACCGCCGGCTTGCCATCGGCTCCCAGATGCGGAACCTGCTGCGCTTCCACAATCTTCACCGTGTCATACGGCTTCAGGTTCTGCACCACTCCCTGCGACACCAGCACCAGCGCGCCCACTACGCAGAACGGCAGCAGCACCCACAGTGTGCAGCGAACCAGGTCCACCCAGAAGTTTCCAATCGTCTTCATCTCGCGCCGCGCCAGGCCGCGAATAAACGCGATGGCCAGCGCAATGCCGGTCGCTGCCGAAACAAAGTTGTGATACGCCAGCCCCGCCATCTGGGTGAAGTAGCTCATCGTCGTTTCACCAGAGTAGGCCTGCCAGTTCGTATTCGTCGTAAACGATGCCGCTGTATTAAATGCCAGGTTCGGAGGAGTGACCGCCCCCAACTTCTGCGGATTGAACGGCAGGAACGCCTGCACTCGCTGTATTAGATAGAGCAGCAGCATGGAGACAAGGCTGAACAGCAGCATGGCCACCGCATACTCAATCCAGCCCATTTCGCGCCCTTCATCCACCCCGGTCGTGCGGTAAATCAGCTTCTCGATCGGCCGCAACACAGGGTCCAGAAACGTCTTCTCGCGATTAAACACGCGGGTCATGAAGACGCCGAGTGGCTTCGTAACGGCCAGGATTAGGAGCAGAAAGAACGCAATTTGCAACCATCCGTTGATGGTCATCTTAGAATTTCTCCGGACGCAATAATGCGTATAGCAGGTACACCAACATCAACACGGTCACCGCAAGCATCACGATCGTTTCCACGGAAACCTCCCTTACCTGATGCGCTCACAAAAGTGAACGTAGCCAATCGATACCACAAAGAAAACAATCGTTAATACCACGAACGCAAAATCCTGCATCGTTGCTCTCCTGGATCGCAGCCGCACCAACCCGCTGCTCTCCCTACCTCAATTGGACTGGTTTGGCGATAAACCCGGGCTAAAGAGTTCCTAAAAAGTTCCTAAATGTGTTTTGATTCGGAAATCTTGTCCTACGCTTCCTTGAGCCGGGAATTTCTTTCGCGCGCATCAATGGAGATCAGTTTGGAGTGCGGGCGCACGCCAACCTCCTGCCGCCACGAGCGGGAGTAAACAAGATTGAGAGCCGGAGCCGTGCCATAGACTCGAACCCCGGACGGAACCTGATAGGCGGTAACGTGGTCAACTTTCTCCTTCGAGCGCTTGCGTTCAGAGCTGATCTCTGAGTCAATTGCGAAAAGGAATCGGAGCAGGAAAAGCACGGCAGCAAAACAGATCGAGAAGAACATCGCTAGGACTAACATGCGAACCCTCCAGGCAGGTGAGCCATCCACTCTGCTCATCCAGCCTTCAGTTTCATTGGATATCAGCTCGCCTAAAGCACGAATAAAGAGTGCCTAAAAACTTTCTAAACGTAGGACGCGAGCCACGCAGGAGTGCGCTGGGATCAAAAGACGAAGGGTTGTGGCCAGGGAGAGGCGTTTATTTCTGGTCACCAGGTTCGAAGCGGTAGCCGACCCACTTCTCCGTCACGATGTATCGAACTGAGCCATCTTCCGGCTCCAGCTTTTTCCGCAGATGATTCATGAACACGTGCAGGTACTCCGGCTGTTGCGTGCTCATTCCACCCCACACCGAGGACAGCAGCGTGTGATGGGTAATCACCCTTCCAGGGTTTTTCGCCAGATAGCAAAGCAGGTCAAATTCCTTCGGCGTCAACCGGACCTCACGGCCTCGCACCGTCACCAGTCTGGTATTCAGATCGATGTGAAAATCACCGGCGTCGATCTTGCTCGCGTTTTCTTCCTGAATCGGACGGCTAGCGCGGCGCAGTCCGGCGCGCACCCGGGCCACCAGCTCGTTGATATTGAAGGGCTTGGTTACGTAGTCGTCCGCTCCTGAATCCAGCGCCTCGACCTTCGGCTTTTCCTCGCCTCGAACCGAGAGCACGATGATGGGAACCGCAGACTTGCTTCGGATTCTGCGGCACAGCTCCAGCCCTCCCATGTTCGGCATCGACAGATCGGTGATTACCAGGTCCGGGGTCCATTGCCGCATCACTTCCAGTGCTTCGTCGCCGTCGCCCGCGGTCCGCACCAGGTAACCATGACCGGCAAGCGCGGTCCGCAGCACACGCGTAATCTGCGACTCATCGTCCACCACCAGAATGTTGCGCGCCTCGTTGGCAGTCATCGTCATTTTGGCTCCTGGGTAACGATATGCACGTCCACCGCTGGGGCATCGCGGAGAAAGTCGTGGATGGCCGAAAGGTAGAGGAATTTTCTCCATCCGGTCAGCGCCGAGCGGCCAAAGACAACCTGCGTAATATGCTTCTCCCGCACAATCTTTGCAACTTCCACTGCGACTTTCTTTCCCCTGGTTTTCACGATCTGTGCGCCGAGGTTTTCTGCAAAGCGAATATTTTCCTCCAGCGTCCGGCGGCGGTCGGGAGTATCGTCCCGGCCAATATCCACGTACAGTACAAAAAACTCTGCCCCGATTTTCTCAGCCATTCTGGCGGTGCGCGCAACCAGGTATTGCGCTATCGGATTCGAACTGATGCACACTGCAATGCGCTCCGTCAGCGGCGTGCGGTTCTCGATATGTTCCTTCTCCATGTAGCGTTCGAGACTGCGGTCGACCACGCTGCCAACCTGCCGCAACGCCAATTCCCGCAGTGCAATCAGGTTCCCCGGGCGGAAGAAGTTCGAGAGCGCGCGGTCGCTTCGTTCCAGCGGATAAATATCGCCGCGTCTCATGCGTGCCTGAAGAGCTTCCGGGGTCAGATCAGAGAGAACAATTTCGTCCACTCGCTGCATCACCCAGTCGGGAACCGTTTCGCGCACCACAACCCCGGTGATGCGTCCCACAATCGGCGTCACGCTCTCAATGTGCTGCACGTTCATCGTCGAAATCACATCGATGTTCGCGTTCAGCAATTCCATAACGTCTTCATAACGTTTACGGTGCTTACTGCCTTCCACGTTGGTATGAGCCAGTTCGTCCACCAGCACAATTTCGGGATGGAGTTGCAGAATCGCATCGACATCCATTTCATCGAAGGTGGTTCCCTTGTAAACCAGTTGTTTCCGTGACACCGCAGGCAGGCGTGCGGCAAGCTCAGCGGTCGCCCGACGGCCGTGGCTCTCGACCAATCCGATTGCCACATTTTCACCGCGGCTATAGCGCCGGATACCCTCGCTCAACATGCTGTAAGTCTTGCCAACACCGGGAGCGTAGCCAAGAAAAAGCTTGAAAAGCCCTCGCTTTTTCGTTGGTGCGGTTTCTTCCAGCCACTGCTCGGGGGTCTTCACCATATCGCGCCTATTGTCAAGCAAGAGCTGGCAATTGTCGAATAGGCTACAATTCCGAGCTGTGAACAAGAACCTGCTACAGGCCGTCCGCTATCTTTCTGCCGGTGTTTTGGTGGCCATATTGGTTGCCTTGTGCCGTCTCATGCACGCCAATGGCAGTACCGCCGGATTCGCGTTCCTTCTGGCCGTATTGGTAGTTTCCGCCGCATGGGGGTTGCGCTGCGCGATCTTCCTTTCCGTCATCGCGACTTTGGCTTACAACTTTTATTTTCTCCCGCCCATTGGAACCTTCACCATCGCTGATCCTCAGAACTGGATTGCGCTGTTCACTTTTCTCCTCACCGCCGTCATTGCCAGCCAGCTATCCGAGCGGGCGCGGCGGGAGACAATTAACTCAACCAACCGGCGTCGTGAGTTGGAGCAGCTCTACGCTTTCAGCCAGCACATGCTGACCGCTGACAATGTGCTTGGCCTGCTTAACGCGATCCCCATCAAGGTGGTTGAGATCTTCGGCGCCGACTTCGCTGGAATGTATTCCATCTACAGCAAAAAGGTGTACTACTCGGACCTCCGTGCGCAAGACCTCATCTCCAGCGAGGATCTGCAGCGAGTCTGTAGCCGCGGGGAGCCAGTCACGGACGCTGCCAAGAAGCTTCGCATCCGGCCTCTGCGGGTTGGCCTCCGTTCCGTAGGAACTCTCGCTGTAATCGGTGGAGACCTTTCGACCGAAAGCCTGATAGCCATCGGCAGTCTGGTCGCCATCGCCATTGAACGTGCCGGAGCTGTCGAAAAACTAGCCCATTCCGAGGCCGGGCGCGAAAGCGAACGCCTCCGTTCCATCCTGCTCGACTCGGTCACCCACGACTTTCGCACGCCCCTTACCGCCATCAAGGCATCCGCACAGTCGCTCCTAGGCGATGCCCCGCTCGATGAAACTTCGCGGAAAGAGTTACTGAGCATCATCAACGAAGAGAGTGACCGTCTCGACCGGCTGGTGGGCGAGGCCGCGCAAATGGCTCAGCTTGACGCTCATGCGGTCGAGCTGAACCTCCAGCCGCATCACATCCGCGAGGCGATCGATGCCGCCCTTGCCGCCAACCAGAACACTCTTGCGCGCCATGAAGTGAAAGTCAACGTAAGCGACTCCTTGCCTCGGGTAAACATGGACCTGCGGCACGCCGAGGAGATAATTTCCCAACTGCTGGATAATGCCGGAAAGTATTCGCCCCGCGGCACGCCCATCACCATTACCGCCGAAGTGCAGGGAAACATGATGGTCACCAGCGTGGCGGATCAGGGCCCCGGGATCGACAGCATTGACCAGAGCATGGTCTTTGACAAGTTTTATCGCGGACGCGGTATGCGCCAAAGCGTGCAGGGTACAGGAATGGGCCTGGCCATCGCCAAGGCGATTGTCGAAGCTCACGGCGGGACCATCTCCTTGACCACCCAGTCGGGCCGAGGCTCCGTCTTCTCCTTCACCTTGCCGCTCGCTCGCTAACCACCCTCTACTCGGGCGATGTCATCCATCGCCCCTGTTCTTGCAACGCCTCGACCTCCCGGACGGCACGTTCCCGCAGCACCCTGTAATCCGCCTTCGCCATGCGATTCAGCGGCATCTGTCCCGGATCGAGCAGCACGTAATGCCGCGGCCTCATGTACGCGGCCAGACCGCGGGCGTGCCGTTCCAGTTGCGAGATCTGCACCTCGGCTCCCGGCTGAGTCTCCACGAATGCCACGATAGCCTCTGAAAGAATGGGGTGCGGCACACCCACCGCCGCACATTGGGCAACCCCCTCCACTGCACAGAAGTGATTCTCCACGTCTCCCGGAAAAACCTGGTAGCCCGAAGGCTTGATAATCAACTTCATCCGTCCCACCAGATGCAACCCCGTAGCGTTGCGAAATCCCATGTCTCCCGTATAGAGATAGCCGTCGCTGGAAATCGCTGCTGCTGTGGCCGCCGCGTCGTCAATGTATCCCAGAAACGTCTGTGGTCCCCGGAAGCAGATGTGCCCCAGCTCTCCGTCCGGCAGCGGCTCCCCAGCCTCACCGTTGGCCTGCATAGCTGCGCGAATCGTCATCAGATACACCGGTGCATCGAAGCCAAGGCTTGCCGCGCACTCACTCGCCCGCTCGCCGGGAGTGCGCAGATAGGTGCAGAATCCAGCCGCTTCGGTCAGTCCCAGCCCCGTGCCCACGTTCGGAGCCATCTCCGCCATCTTCGCCGTGAACCCGGCTGAAACCTGCTGTCCTCCGTACACCGCCAGTTCAAGGCTGGAGAAGTCGAACAAATGGAAGTCCTTCAGTCTCCATTCGAACTGGAACATTGCCGGAATCTGTCCGATGGCGGTGACTTTGTAATCGGCGATGGCGCGCACCGAGCGCAGCGGATCGAAGACGGAAACCAGCACGGCGCAGCCCCCATCGAAGATCGTGCTCATCAGCAACTCCGTCTGGCAGCCCACGTGGCTCGGCGGCAAATTCACCAAAGTCACCAGTTTCCTATCCACGTCGTGCAACAATGCCTGACTCAGGCACATCGCCTGGCAGGAGATGTTGCGATGCGAAAGCAGCGCCGCCTTTGGGGAACCAGTCGAACCAGTCGTGAAAATCACCAGCGCGCCGTCGTTCTCGTTCACTCGCGCCGCTGCTTCGGCATACTGATATCTGTGCTCCGGCTGCGGTTTTATCGCCAGACTCTCCGCCTCTGTCAGAAGCTCACACGCTGGGATAGCCCCTTCCGCGCACTCACCCGGCACGGCAAATTGCACCGCCAGCTTCAGTCCGAACTGTGCCCGCAGCTCCGCGCAAAGCTCCGTCTCGTTAGGAATGCCGGGAGCCTTCACAAAGGCCAGGCCCGCCGGACGCACGATCCTCAAGCTTCGCATGAATTCTGCTGGGCTAAGCCGCAGATCCAGAGGAACAAATACAACGCCGATGCGGAAGCACGCATATTCCAGAAAGAGGTGCTCACTGGTCAGCGGCAGCAGGCTCGCAAAAAAGTCACCTTTGCCGAAGCCGCGCTGCAACAACAGCATCGCCAGCGCCCGCGTGAAGCCGTCAAATTCCGCCCACGACACCGGTCGCTCCCGATCTGAGTCGATCAGCGCTACCGCCGCAGGCTTTTCGCGCGCCCACTTCTCCACCGCTCCGTGGAGCAGGTGGCGATCCTGAAATTGCCCTTCGAACTCTTCCAAAGTAAGCCGTGAAGCATCCATCGTTGTTATACTCATTTATGCAGTATGCACTGCGCGGGGCTGCCGCTTGGCTCTGAAACCACACAGTATTCGCATTTCTGATACTATTAGTTTTTAAGATTAGCCATTGACATAGCGATCCAAAATGGCAGAGCATCTTGAAAACCGACCGACCGGTCGGTTTTTCATATCAAAGGAGACTCCTTGGCCACTATCTTTTACGCCCACGACGCCAAACCCGACGCACTGAAGCACAAAACCATTGCCGTGTTCGGATACGGTAGTCAGGGTCATGCCCAGGCGCTCAACCTGCGTGAAAGCGGATATAGCGTCATCATCGGTCTGGATCCTGAGCGCGAAAGTGCAAAGCGTGCCCGTGAGGCCGGCTTCGAGGTTCTCGCACCCGCCGAAGCGGCCAAGCGCGCCGATTATCTCCAGATCCTTACGCCCGACGAAACTCAGGGCGAACTGTACGCAGAATCGATCCGCCCCTATCTCACCAAGGGGAAGGTGCTTGGCTTCTCTCACGGCTTCTCCATTACCTTCAAGACCATCGTGCCGCCGGCCGACGTGGACGTCGTGATGATTGCGCCCAAGAGCCCCGGTCACCTCGTTCGCCGTCAGTACACCGAAGGCCGCGGCGTTCCCGCCCTCATCGCGGTCTATCAGGATGTCAGCGGCAATGCGCACGAGCTTGCCCTCGCCTACGCCGACGGTATCGGCTCCACCCGCGCTGGCGTTTTGCAAACCACTTTCAAGGAAGAAACCGAGAGCGACCTCTTCGGTGAGCAGGCTGTCCTTTGCGGCGGACTCACCTCACTGATCAAGAAGGGCTTTGAAACCCTGGTCGAGGCCGGCTACCAACCTGAGATCGCCTACTTCGAATGTCTCCATGAGATCAAGCTGATCGTCGATCTGATCTACGAAGGCGGCATGGACCGTATGCGCTACTCCATCTCCAACACCGCCGAGTATGGCGACCTCACCCGCGGCGAAGTCGTGGTCGGCGATGCCACCCGCCAGGCTATGAAGAAGGTCTTGGCAGATATTCAGAGTGGCGAATTCGCCCGCGAATTTATCGCTGAGCACCGTAGCGGCAACAAACACTTCGCCGCTCTGCGCGAAGCCGAAAAGAAGCACCCGATCGAAGAAGTCGGAGCCCGTCTGCGCAGCATGATGGATTGGCTGCCCAACGCCACCAAGAGCACTGTGAAGAAAGACACCAAGGTTGTGAATGCGTAATTAGCATCCCGGTCGGTTCTCTCTGCCGCGCATCGCCATCGACGCGCGGCAGAGCCATCATCAATCCGGGCGCGATTGCCGCCAGCAAATCGAAGTAAGCCTCTGCTATCACGGCACTCAACTCGGGCGCCGTTTTTGTCGCGCTCCTTGGCCTACGCCGTCAGGCTCTTTCGCTGTTTCAGCTCCTGCAGCATGCGCTCGATCTCCTGCTCGCGCTCGATCTTCTCGAACCTACGCTCGATCTCCTCCCCGCTCAACTCCACCGTTGCCTGCGTCACGGCCTCTTCGCGCATCACCTTGTTGCTCATCCGCCGGAAGGCTCCAGCCTGATCGGTCGAAGTTGCTCTCTGGCTGGCATCCGCCGCCCGTCCCACCGCCTTCGTGCGACGGTGCTGCGCAATCAACACGTCGGCCTGCCCCTCGACTTCGGAAATCTTCCGCGCCAGTGCGTTCAACGCATCCTTCAGCACTTCCACCTGGGTTTTCTGGTCTTCCATCTGCTCCACAAAGTTAGCCGCCAGTTGCTTGTAGCTCATCGCGCGGTCCAGTCCGGCGCGGGCCAGCCGGTCGTCTCCCTTGCTGACTGCCAGCTCCGCCTTGCGCATCCATTCTTCCTCGCGCGCTTGGTTTTCCTGTTGCTTCTTCTCCAGCAGATGCAAATCCGCCAGTGCGATTGCCACCTGCGTTTTTACCTGCATGAACTGGTTCTGCATGTCGAGAATCACCTGTTTGATCATCTTTTCCGGGTTCTCGGCGCGGTCCACCAGTTCATTCAGATTTGCCCGGATCAACGTTGCCACGCGTTCCAGCAGTGCCATAGCGTACTCCTTTTCTGCCTTGCCCACTTCCGTCTAACGCCTTGAAACAGAGGGCGCGATTCTCCGCGCCCTGAGGCCAACTACTGCTCCGCCGGCGTGCCGTTGCTGTCGCCATCGCCCGGCTTCGATGATTTGTCGCCGATGCTCCGCACCTTCGACATCAAGTCATGCACGCTCATCCCGGAGAGTGCTTCAAACAGTGCCGGAACCTGCGCCGCCATCTGCGTGATATCGCCGGTAATCTTGTTCACTCCCGCGCTATGTCCGTCGCCGGTGGAAACCACCGTGATCCGGTCCACCTGCGCCAGCGGAGCCGCCAGTGCGCGAACAATCTCCGGCAGCCCAGAGATCAGCTTGTCGATCACCGCCGCCTGGTTGTACTCCTGGAAGGCTTCAGCCTTCACGTTCATTGCCTTCGCTTCCGCCTCGCCTTTCTTGAAGATGATCTCAGCCTCAGCTTCGCCCTGGTCGCGGATGTTCGTTGCCTTGCCCTCCGCCTCCAGAATCAAACGCTGCTTTTCCGCGCCAGCCAGTGTTTCGATGCGCTGACGCTCGATCTCGGCTGGCTTCAACACGGTCGCGATCAGCTCTTTTTCGCGGCGCGCGATTTCGGCTTCCTGCACCAGCACCTGCTGCTCTTTCTCGGCCTTCTGCACCTTTACGGACTCCACCACCAACTGCTGCTGCATGATGTTGGTCTGAATCTCATAGGACTTGTCCGCCGTAGCCTGTTGCCTTTTCACCATCTCGGCAAACTCGGCCTTTTTCACTTCCAAGTCGCGTTGAGCCTCGGACTGTTTCGCTAGTGAGAGTGTCTCGGCCAGCACCCGCTCCTGGTCTGCCTGAGCCTTTGCCACCGCGGCTTCCCTCTGCGCAATTGCCCGTTTCATCGCGGTATCGCGCTCGGCTTCGGCGGTTGCCACGTCGGCGTCGCGCTTGATCCGCGCAATATCCGGACGTCCCATGTTGGTGATGTACTCGTTCTGATCGCGAACTTCCTTGATCGTGAACGAGATCACCTCCAGCCCCATCTTGTTCATGTCCTCCGCGCAGGTCGAGCGCATCCGGTCGCTCACCATCTCCGGTTGCTTCACAATCTCTTCCACCGTCAGTTGGCCGATGATGCCACGAAGGTGTCCTTCCATCACTAGCCGGATCAGTCCTTCGCGCTCAATTGGGGTCTTCGTCAGGAACTGCTCGGAGGCGGTCATGATCGACTCCGTGTCCGATTTCACTTTGATCTGCGCCACCGCTTCCACGGTCACCGCTACGCCTTGCTTGGTGTAGAGATCCTGCTTCGGAGCCACATCGAAGGACATCAGCTCCAGCGAAAGCTCGCGCGCGTTTTCAATCATCGGGATAATCACCGTTCCCTTCCCCTTGATGATCCGCATTCCGCGAAAGCCGTACACTACCAACGCCTCATGCGGACCTGCCTTGCGATACAGCTTGGCGAAGGCCGCAAAGCTAAACAAAATTACCAGAATGCATAAACCTGCCAGCACCAGCACTTCCGGGGGGATCTGAAATCCCATATTGCCTCCTCAGGCACTCATAAAATTGCATCAACCTACGAATCCGGTGATCCGGCATCGACTCCCGCCGAAGCCGCCAGCTCGTCCCAGCGCCGCACATAGGCAATGCCGCGCTCGTAGCGAGTCACTACCACTTCCACATCTTTCTCGATTTCCCTGCCATCTTCACTCCGCGCCGCCGATGAACAACGTGAACCCTGCCGCGAAAAGACGATCTCGCCGGTTCCTCCGGCGCGCAGCCGCGAGCTTACCCGCCCCAGTACGCCGGTCATCTCGTAGTCCGCTGCGTCCATTGGCGCCTCAAATTGCATCAGGACCCGGCTCACCAGCAGGAACACCAGCGTCGCGCCCACCAAACCGCCGCCGATGGAAATCAGCAGCGCCGCCAGGGCATACACATGCGAGTGCCGCGTCAGCAGAAAACCGATGCCGCCAAACCACGCCAGGAACGCCGTCACTGTCCCCAGGTTCACCGCTGGCAAACCGGAGGAGTTCGCTCCTCCGCTTCCTGCATGAGGCACGTGCCCCGCGTGTCCCAAGTGCACGTTTCCCAGATGAACTCCAAACGGCAGGTGTACATGCACGTGAACTCCGCCCAACAGCACTGACAGCGCGCTGAGCGCAAACCCGACCACGAAACACGTCAGATACAGTTCAGCAATGGTCACTTGGTCTTCGTCCTTTTCCGCGACGGTTCCTGCTGTTCCCGCCGCTCCGACGCTGTTTCCGGCTGCAGCACCTCAGTCAACCGGTCCACCAGGCTCGGAGTCTCCAGAATCGCTCCCAGCAACACCAGGCAACGCCGCGAATCCTCATGCTTGGCTACTTGCAGCAGCGCGTGGCAAACCTCGGGGTCGCGCCGGAACCGCTCCGCTCCGCTGATCAACCAGAGATCCAGCGTGTCCTCCACGACCCGCGCATCGCTCACCAACTCCGTGTGGTAGCCCTCGGGATCGTCCACCATGTACCCGGGGTGCACTCTAAAGAACTTCGCCAGCAACATACGGGTAGAATTCGTGAGATGCGGGCGGGCACCGCTCTCCAGTTGCGAAAGATAGCTCTGGCTCAGCGCCTTCCCACCCTCCTTGTGGATGGCACGCACCGTCTCCTGCTGGGTCATCTCCCGGCCAAGGCCGCGCAAGGTGCCTTCCATCAGACGCAGATAGCGAAGTTTTTCTCCGAGTTTCATATAACGGATTGCAATAGTAGTATTGCAATTTGCGATATGTCAAATGAATATTTTCGGGAATCTTCATCCGCTGCGGGGCTTTCACCGAACCCGCTCGTCCCAAACCAGCTTTTGTTTGATACTGTTAGATTGCTTCGAGTGCTTACAGGTGGAGACCGAATTCCATGACAATCATCCAGCAGGAAGACTTGGTCCAGAGCGTCGCAGACGCATTGCAATTCATCTCCTACTACCATCCGGCGGATTTCATCCGCAGCCTCGCCATCGCCTATGAACGCGAGCAGGCCCCCGCCGCCAAGGACGCCATCGCGCAGATACTCATCAACTCCCGCATGTGCGCCGAAGGCCATCGCCCGATCTGCCAGGACACCGGTATCGTAACCGTCTTCCTCAAGGTTGGAATGGACGTCCGCTTCACTGGCACGCTGAGCCTCGACGATATGGTCAACGAGGGTGTCCGCCGTGCGTACCTGCTGCCGGAGAACAAGTTGCGCGCCTCCATTCTCGCTGACCCAGCCGGCAAGCGCCGCAATACAGGAGACAACACTCCCGCCGTGATTCACGTCTCCATCGTTCCGGGCAACGCGCTCGAGGTTATTGTTGCAGCCAAGGGTGGCGGCTCAGAAGCCAAGTCCAAGTTCACCATGCTCAATCCATCCGATTCCATCGTCGAGTGGGCATTAAAAACCGTGCCTACCATGGGTGCCGGCTGGTGCCCTCCCGGAATCATCGGCATCGGCATCGGTGGCACTTCCGAAAAGGCAATGTTGCTTGCCAAGGAAGCCCTCATGGAGCCCATCGACATTCAGGAGTTGAAAGCCCGAGGCCCCAGCAATCGCGCGGAAGAGCTTCGTCTCGAACTCTATGACAAAATTAACGCCCTCGGCATCGGAGCCCAGGGCCTGGGCGGACTCACCACCGTACTGGACGTCAAGGTGAAGGACTATCCAACCCACGCCGCCACCTTGCCGGTTGCCATGATTCCCAACTGCGCCGCGACCCGTCACGCCCACTTCACCCTCGACGGCTCCGGTTCGGTCTCGCTCCAGCCGCCGTCCCTCAAGGACTGGCCCGAGCTCACCTACAGTCCGGCCTCCGCGCGGCGTGTCAATCTCAATACGGTGACCCGCGAAGATGTCCTGGAGTGGAAGTCCGGCGAGGTCCTTCTCCTCAGCGGTAAGCTGCTGACCGGACGCGATGCGGCTCACCAGCGCATCATCGAAATCCTCGATCGTGGCGAGAAACTTCCCGTGGACTTCACGAGTCGTTTCATCTACTACGTGGGACCGGTGGACCCGGTGCGCGACGAAGCCGTCGGACCTGCCGGCCCCACCACTTCCACCCGCATGGATAAATTCACCCGCCGGATGCTCGAGCAGACCGGCTTGCTCGGCATGGTCGGCAAGGCCGAGCGCGGTCCCGCCGCGATCCAGGCCATCAAGGACAACAAAGCCGTGTACCTGATGGCCGTCGGCGGTGCGGCATACCTGGTGTCCAAGGCAATTAGAAAATCAACCAAGCTGGCGTTTGAGGACCTGGGAATGGAGGCTATCTACGAGTTTGAGGTCGAAGATATGCCGGTGAGCGTGGCCGTCGACTCCAATGGGATTTCCGTGCATGAGACGGGGCCGCGTGAGTGGAAGCAACGCATCGCGGAATTACACATCCTCGGCTAGACCGGAATCGCGGAAGGTGTATCCGGCAGAGCAGCCGGGCGTTTTTCCCGGCGATGATATTCACGGACACACCAATCCTGAAAGTGCTTTAGCTGCAACCAACCCGGCGGAGCCCTCGCGGTTCCGCTGTCTTCTCAGTGCTTCGTAGCGCTCGCCTCTGCGGCTTTTCCTTCGGCCCCAGTTCCTGCCTCGTCTTTTTCTTCACTTTTCTCGTCTGCATCGCCTTTGACCAGATACTGCACGATCAGTGAAATTCTCCGGTTCGCCGGGTCGTCCGGGCTGCTCCGGGCTCGCGGCCGCTGATCCGCGAATCCACGTACCTGCGAAACCTGCTGCTCCTGCAGCCCCGAGCTTTGCATGATCTTGCGCGCAGCATTCGCCCGATCCACCGAAAGTTCCCAGTTGCTGTACCCGCTCAACCCGCCCGAGTACGGTTTTGAATCCGTGTGTCCTTCGATCGAAATCGAGTTGGGCAGTTTTCCTAACTCCACTGCCAGCGCCACCAGCAACTCCTTCCCGCTGGCGCTTGGCACGGCGCTGCCCAACTCAAAGAACGTTCCGCTTTCTGCCTCTGTCAGTTCGATTCGCAATCCTTCCGCGGTGATCGTCATCTCAATGTGCTGCTTCAATTTATCGAAATCCGGCAGCGCCTTCACTTGCTTTTCCATAGCTTCCTTGATCTTCTTCATGTCCTCTTTCCGAAGATCCAAGTTCTGCCCTGCGCCGCGCATCGTGCTGCCCACCATCTTCGAATTTCCGGTCGGATCCCTAAAGTATCCCCCCACCGCCTCCTGCACCTGTTTGCTGCTATTCAGCAGCCATAGCACGATGAACAAGGCCATCATCGCGGTCACAAAGTCGGCGTACGCCACCTTCCACGCTCCCCCATGATGGCCGCCGTGGCCTGATATTTTTTTGATGATAATCGGGCCGTTTGGCACCTATTCTCCTTCTCCTTCGGCGGAGTCCACTGCAACGGCTACCGCTGCTCCCCCACCCTTGCAGGTCTTCTCCATGTCGTTGAAGCCCGGCCTAAGGTATCCCGGAATCGCGCGTCTTCCGAATTCCAATGCCTGGATCGGGGCGGCGCCTTTAATAAATGAGATCAGTACTACGCGCACCACATATACGTAGGCGTGTTCTTCCTCTGCCCGCTTCGCCATACTCGACGCCAGCGGCCCCGCCAGCCCGTAGCAAAGCAGAATGCCCAGAAACGTCCCCACCAGGGCAGCGGCCACTTTTTTCCCAATCTCCTCGGGAGGTCCGCCCAGCGCGCCCATCGTGATCACCACTCCCAGCACTGCGGCCACAATGCCCAACCCCGGCAGCGCGTCCGCAACGGTGCTCAGCGCCGCAATTGGCGCATTATCTACTCTGTGCGAGACTTCCATATCAAGGTCCATCATCTGGTCCAGATCGAACGGATCGATGCCGCCCGTCACCGCCATTCGCAGCGTGTCGCAAACAAAGTCCCGCGTGTGATGGTTCTTCAGAAACTGTGGATACTTTGAAAACACCGTACTCTGGTCTGGCTCTTCGATATCGGATTCAATCGCCAGCAATCCATCTTTCCTTGCCTTGTTCAAAATCTCGTAACACATCGTCAGCGTTTCCAGATAGAAAGCTTTGGTGAACTGCGAACCCTTCAGCGAGCCTGCGACCCCTCCGGCAATCTTCTTCACCACGTGCAGAGGATTAGCGATCAGCAATGTGCCGAGCGCCGCTCCTCCGATGATGATCAACTCCGCCGGCTGCAACAGAACTCTCAGGTTGCCGTGCTCCATCAAGTAACCGGCGGCAATCGATCCGAACACCACCACAATGCCAATAATGATGAACATCGCTTACTCGTTTCCCTCCGCGCTGTTCTTCAAGTCCTGCTCCAACTCTTGAATGAGGGCGTCCGCCGTCTGGAACGAGTTCGCTAAGCGTCCGGCTGCGCGTATCCCGACCACCAGGCGATCACCCCACCACTTCACCGCGCAGGACGATCCCACCCCCGCCAGTTTTGACTTCAGCGCTTCGAGGGTTTCCAACTTGCACTCCGGAACCATTGCGACCAGCCGCCAATCACTCCAGCATCCAACGTAGTGATGCGGAGGCAGCAGCCCTGCCACCGTCTTCGCCAGCACCCGTACCGCCTGGTGAAGCAGCGCCGTACCGCCGTGCTGCAAAATCGCGTGCTGTTCTGACATTTCAATCAGTATCAGCGCCGAGGTTGACGCCGACCGGGAATGAAGCAGCGTCTGCAACCGTTCTCTGCTTTCCGCCGCGGCAGGCAGTCCCGTAGCCATCTCAAACTCGCGGCCGGTATGTCCAGCCCACCCTGGACTCTCCGGCTTTCCTGGCGTGGGTTCAAAAATCTCCCCCACTCCTCTCATCTCTCCCTTCGCATTGCGCAGGGGAAAAGCAAATACGTGAATCGGAGTACGGTGCCCCTCCTTATGAAGAAGAAACAGCTCTGCCGACACCGCTCTGCCGTCGCGCAACACCTCGATGACCGGACATTGCACCTCTGCGCCGCCTTTGCTGCCCTCGCAGTGAATCAGCATGTCTCCGCGATAGATCCGGCCCACGACTTGGGGTCCCAGGTACCCGGTGATACCCTCTGCCGCTGCGTTCCAGTAGACGATCTTCCCTTGCAGGTCCAGCAGGCAAACGCCATAGGGCATGGCGTCGCAGAAACTCTGAAATAGCTGGGCCTCTAGCTCCGGCATCCTGACTTGCTCCTGAGTCCATCATCGGCAGCCCGCCAGTGCCACTTGAGTCCAGCAAAAAGGGAAGGCTTTCGCCCTCCCTTTCGCTAACTTCCTTAGAATCTGTCGGCTTCCCCGCTTGTTCACCATTTCAGCAACGATAAAAGTCCATGCACCGGAATCCCCACCCACTCCGGCCTGTGCTCCAGTTCGTAGGCGATCTCCAGCAGCGCTTTTTCCATCAGGTGTGCCCGCAGCAGAATTTGCCTTTCGGAGTCCGTTCGCGGCAGAAATTCCATGCCCCGCGATGTCTCCAGATAGCCTTCCAAATACATTGCGGAAACCCATTCATGCCAGTGCTCCGCCCAGCGGTCAAGGCGTGCCTCCTGCTCCCGTCCCTTCACTACCCCGGGCACATAGCCGAACGAGACCACGTGGGCCGCGTAATGCAGTGACCGTATCATGCTGGCAACGTCGCGCAGCGCGGAACGCTTGATGCGCCTTTCGCTCAGCGGCCTGTCCGCTGGACCGTCGAAGTTCCGGATGATCGCATCGTTTCCGGTGAACAGAATATTGCTGAGTTGGTAGTCTCCATGAGTCCGGATGCGTGCCCCCGAGATCCGTTGATCGCGTAGCGGCAAAAGCCCGCTGCGAATTGCGGCCTCACTTGCAAGCAACTCGTCGGCATTCTTCCGCACCTTTTCGGGAAGTGTATTCAACCGCGAGCGCAGAGCCTCCAGCGAGCGTCCCATCTGTCCCAGCATGCCGTGATAAAGCCCATGGCGATAAAAATCCGTAAATGCTTCCGGCGAAAAGTCCGGTATTTCAGGACGGCAGCTCAAGGCTCCGTGCAGCTCTGCCGTCCGAACCCCCAGCAGGTGTGCCATGTTCTCGAAAGTCCCTAGCAGGTCCACCATCAGCGCCGGCACCGGGCGCCCGGCCAGCACCAGCGGACTGCCATTCATCACCTCTTTCGCTCGCGAGTCTTCCTCGTGCACCGCCAGCGCGCGCTCAAAAAATAGGCTTAGGTGATCGATCGTGTACTGCCAGCCCGGGGTCGCGTTACGGACATAACTGGTCACCAATCCCAGCGTTGTTCGCCGTTCCTCGTCGTCCTCGCGCTCGCAATATTCCAGCCAGCCCAACGCCCTTGGCATATGGCAAAAGCTTGTCTTATCCGTTAGAAACTCTTCTATTTCACGATCCGGATTCGTCCCGGCCTCAACTTTGCGATAGAGTTTCACCACGAAGTCTTCGCCCAGATTCACGAATGTGTTCGGCGAATCCAGCGTCTGCACCTGCGGTTCGCGATTCGAACGCACCTTCGACCATGCCTTGCGAAACGCCTTGGTGTGCCCGGCCAACAGTTCTCCCCGCCTGCCTTTGAACTTGCTGCGCTTCAGCACTGCGGTCAGCAGCGCATCGCTGAAGCTCCGCTCGATGAGTGCGCTGTACAGCACCATCCAGCTTTCGTCGCGAAACTCCAGTCGTGCCAGCACCGCCTCTTTGTGATCGCGCAGTACCGTCTCCGCCTGCTCTCCGGCGGCCACCGCCAATGGAATCGTGTACCTTTCGTCTTCGCCGTCACTGTACTCCACCCGAATCAACAGAGTCGCCACTTCGCTACCTAGCAGCGGGAGCACATCTTCCACTACAACTTGGGTAATTGTCCGGTTATATCCCAGGAACCATCGGCGCTTCTGCAGGATGCCCGGCAGAAGCCGCGCCACTGCTTCCATCGTGCCCTCGCTCCATACCGCTTTGATCGATGGCACCTGGATGGTAGCGAGTGGTACCGAGCCATCGCCCTCGACCGCCAGCTCCTCGCCCTCCTCTTTCGGCAGCATCCGGAACCAATAGAATGAGTACGGCGCAAGCGATAGGAAGTACGGCTCCTGTGGAATGGCCGGAAAGCGGGTGACTCCAAAAATCTCCGACAGTGTCGCCCCCTGGTATTTCTGTAGATCCAGTTCCACTCCCTGACTGAAGCGCGACAGGTTTGCCACCACCAGGATTCGCTCGTCTTCAAACTGCCGCAAGAACGCCAGCACCTTCCGGTTCGATGGGTACAGAAATTCCAGCGTTCCCCGTCCAAAGGCGCGGAACTGCTTGCGTTGCGCAATCAAGCGCTTCATCCACCACAGCAGCGAATGAGGATTGCGTTGCTGCGTCTCCACATTGACAGATTCGTAGTGGTACTCCGGATCGATATTGACCGGCAGGTACAGCCGCTGCGGATTGGCCCGCGAAAAACCCGCGTTGCGATCCGCGTTCCACTGCATCGGCGTCCGCACTCCATTACGATCGCCCAGATATACGTTGTCTCCCATGCCGATCTCGTCGCCGTAATAAATAATCGGCGTTCCCGGCAGCGAGAACAGCAGTGCATTCATCAGCTCGATCTTTCTCCGGTCGTTCTCCAGCAGTGGCGCCAGCCTGCGCCGGATTCCCAGGTTGATTCGCATCTGCCGGTCATGCGCATACGTCCGGTACATAAAGTCGCGCTCTTCGTCGGTCACCATCTCCAGCGTCAACTCGTCATGATTGCGCAGAAACAGGGCCCACTGGCATCCCTCCGGAATCGGTGGCGTCAATTTCATGATGTCGGTCAGCGGATAACGGTCCTCCATCTGCAGCGACATAAACATCCGCGGCATCACCGGAAAATTGAATGCCATCTGGCACTCGTCGCCTTTGCCAAAGTATTCCACGGAGTCTTCCGGCCACTGATTTGCCTCTGCCAGCAGCATCTTGTCGTGATACTTCTGTTCTACGTGCGCCCGCACCTCGCGCAGCGCTGCATGGGTCTCCGGCAGATTTTCGCAGTTCGTGCCCTCGCGCTCGAACAGGTAGGGCACCGCGTCCAACCGCAGTCCATCCACTCCCATGTCGAGCCAGAAGTCCATCGCCGCCAGCATCGCCTGCTTCACTTCCGGGTTGTCCCAGTTCAGGTCCGGTTGATGCGAGTAAAAGCGGTGCCAGTAATACGCCTTCGCCAGCGGGTCCCAAGTCCAGTTTGAGGACTCAAAATCCTTGAAGATGATCCGTGCTTCGGCGTACTTCTCCGGAGTCTTGCTCCAAACGTAAAAGTTCCGCCAGCGGCTTCCCGGTGCCGCCCGCCGCGAGCGCTGGAACCACTCATGCTGATCGCTCGTATGGTTCAGCACCAGCTCCGTGATCACCCGCAACCCGCGCCGGTGCGCCTCCTTCAGAAAGCGGTGGAAATCTCGCAGCGTGCCATACGAAGGGTGTACGTCGTTGTAGTTGGAGATATCGTAGCCGTCATCGCGCAGCGGCGACGGGCAGAACGGAAGAAGCCACACCGCCGTGACCCCCAGGTCCTCCAGATAATCCAGCTTCTGCGTCAGTCCACCGAAATCGCCGATCCCATCCGTCACGCTGTCGTAGAAAGCTCGGACGTGTACTTCGTAGATGATTGCGTCTTTGTACCACGTCGGTGAGGAGTGCAATGCCATCGCTGAATCCGTGCTTCCTTTCGCCGTGGCTACCAAGCCGCTCTCAGATAAAAAGCCCAGCCGGCTCTCCAGTTGGGCTTCCCGTCGCACCACGGCTCCCGCGTACCGCTCATGCACTCGGGGTTGGATGAGCCCTTTATCCTCAGGGTTGACTCATGCCTGGCATTGATGGACTTAGGCCTTGCCCTTCCCGATCTGCCTTCCCGATGCCGGGCACACACTTTATACCCCTAAGTGATACCCTTCGGGGCTACTCAGCATCTAACGGTGCAGCCGGTATGAGAGCACCGAAAGCCAAGCATACGCGCTTCAAGGTTGCCGCAAGGCCGGGCAACCATGGCGATAAGTACCAGCGCATTCTAGACGCCGCCGTCTCCGTCTTCGCCCAAAAGGGCTTCCATGCGGCGCGCATCTCTGACGTTGCCGACCGCGCCTCCGTTGCCGACGGCACTATCTACCTCTACTTCCGGAATAAGGAAGAACTGCTCATGACCGCTATCAGCGCCGCTTTCGATGCCTTCATGATCCAGGCCCGCGCCGAACTCGCTGCCATCGCTTCGCCCTCCGCCAAGCTTCGCCGACTCGCCCATCTCCATCTGGAAGCCCTGGGCTCCAACCGCGACCTGGCCGTCGTCTTTCAGATGGAACTGCGTCAGAGCGCGCGTTTTCTTACGCCTTTTTCCCATCAGCAGATGGTCGAATACTTTGACCTGGTTCGCGCCGCGATTCGCGAGGGTCAGGCTCAGGGCGTCTTCCGTCCCCAGCTTCGCGAAAAAATCACCGCCAATTGTTTCTTCGGAGCTCTCGATGAGATGGTGACCTCCTGGGTGCTCGACGAAACAAATTATCAGCTTTCCGATGTAGCCGATTCCGTCGCTGACATCATCTTAAAGGGGTTGGAAACCTAAACAGCTCGTGGAATGAAGGGACGCAGCATGAACGCTCAACCCAAGCCACGCACTTTGGCAGACATTTTCTTTCAGATTGTGGATCGCAACCAGTCCCGAGTTATGCTTTACGAGCGTGACTCCGCGTGGCACGAAATTTCTTCCTCCAGCCTCTACCAACGGGTCATGGGCGTTGTCCAGGCGCTCCGTCTTCAAGGCATTGCGCGCGGCGACCGCGTCGCCATCCTCGGCGAAAACCGTCCCGAATGGACCATCGCCGACTTTGCCATCCTCCTCGTCGGCGCTGCCACCGTGCCCATCTACGCCACCCTCACCGGCGAGCAGATTTCTTTTCTCCTCCGTCATTCCGGTGCCCGCACCGCCTTTGTCTCCACCGCCGCACAGCTTGCCAAGCTTCGCTCCATTCAATCCGAGACCTTTGTCGAAACCATCATCCTGATGGACGAACCCGCTCCGGATGCCGCCGCCGTCTCCATGTCCGCGCTCATGGATTCCGGCCCCAAGCATCGCGTGCCTGAACTTGATGCCCTCGCCGGCCAGATCACCCCGGACGATCTTGCCACCCTCATCTACACCAGCGGCACCACCGGCGTCCCCAAAGGTGCCATGCTCACCCACGGCAACATCGCCTCGAATCTCTCGGTATCGCTTGATGAGTTTGACTTCGAGCCCAACTCCGACCTTGCAGTCAGCTTCCTTCCGCTCTCGCACATCACTGCGCGCCACGTCGATTTTGCCGAACTCTATCGCGGCGTCACCATTGCCTATTGTCCTTTTATCGAGGACATGCCCCGCGTCCTTCGCCAGCTCCATCCCACCATCTTTGTCGCCGTGCCCCGTGTCTACGAGAAGATCTACAACCAGGTGCAGCGCGGAGTTGCCGTAGGATTCAAGAAAACGGTGTACCGCTGGGCCATCTCCGTCGGCAAAGTGCATCTCGATGAGGTGCTCGCCGGCAAGCGCCCCTCGTCTCTCACCTGGAAGCTGGCCGATCGGCTCGTCTTCTCCAAGGTGCGCGAAGCCATGGGTGGCAAAGTTCGCGTCTTCATCTCCGGTGGCGCTCCCCTCGGAAAAGAACTCGCCGAATGGTATGCCCAGATCGGCCTCATCATTCACGAGGGATACGGTCTCACCGAAACCTCGCCGGTCATTGCCGTCAACTCGCCGCGCGCCCACAAACTTGGCACCGTCGGCCGCCCCCTCTGTAACATCGAGGTTCGCATCGCCGCCGATGGAGAATTACTCGTCCGCGGCCCCAGCGTCTTCAAAGGCTATTGGAATATGCCGTCGGAAACCACCGCAGCCTTCGAGGGTGACTGGTTCAAGACCGGAGACATTGGCAATCTCGATGCCGACGGCTACCTCTGCATCACCGACCGCAAGAAGGATCTCATCAAGACCTCGGGCGGGAAGTTTATTGCCCCCCAACCCATTGAGAATTCACTGAAGTCCAACCGATTCATCGCTGAAGCCGCAATCCTCGGCGACCGGCGCCGTTTCCCGGCCGTCGTCATTGTCCCGGCCTTCTCCGCGCTGGAAGATTGGGCCCAGCAAAACGGCATCGCCTTCGAATCCCGCCAGGAACTGACGGCCCTGCCCGAGGTGCAGGCGCTCTACGAAAACATCGTCGATCAGGTGAACCGCAACCTTGCCCGCTTCGAGCGCCTCAAAAAGGTGCTGGTCATCCCGGAAGAACTCAGCATCGAAAACGGAACCCTTACCCCCACCCTCAAACTGCGCCGCCGCAATGTCGAGGCGCGCTACAAAATCCAGATCGAGCAACTTTACGCCGAGGCCACCCCGGCTGACACCGCACAATCCGCTTAGGATTTTCCAGAGCCGATGCAGAGCTTCGTGCTTGATGCGTGTACTTGGACTCGCGTACGAGAGGCGTCCACTGCTTAACGTTCCTGGCTCCACTTTTTAGAGTGTCCCCACAAGCAGAATTCCGCCATGAAGCAACCCTGGCGAGTGCCGAGCGCAAAGAGAGGCGCAACCCGTGAGTTGCGCCTCTCTTTTTAAAAACCAAACTATTACCAACCGCGCGTTTGCAGCAGATCAGCCTCGGCAATTCCGGAGACCGCCAGCCCCTTCATCGAGCCGGTCATCTGCTCGCTGACCTCGGCCAGAACCTTGGGGTCCTTGTAGTGGGTGGTCGCAATCACAATGGCCTTGGCGCGCGACTCTGCCTCTTCGCGCTCCTTCGCAACGCTCAGGTCAAGCGGAGTTGCGCCGCCCTTCATGAAAATACCGCTGCCGACGAACACCGCCTCCGCCCCCAGTTGCATCACCAACGAAGCGTCGGCCGGGGTGGCGATTCCGCCCGCGCTGAAGTTCGGCACAGGCAGCTTGCCGGCCTTGGCCACCATGCGAACCAGCTCATAGGGAGCCTGATGGGTCTTGGCCGCCAAGTAGAGTTCCTGTTCGCTCATGACCGTCAGTTGCAGCATCTCTTTGACGATCTGCCGCATATGCTTTACGGCGTGAATCACATCCCCGGTGCCAGCCTCACCTTTGGTGCGGATCATGCACGCGCCCTCGGCGATCCGGCGTAGCGCTTCGCCCAGGTTGCGGGCTCCGCAGACAAAAGGTGTCTTGAAGGCGTGTTTATCGACGTGATGCTCTTCATCCGCCGGAGTCAGCACCTCGGACTCGTCGATGTAATCGACGCCGAGTTCCTGCAGAATCTGGGCTTCGGCGAAGTGGCCAATGCGACACTTGGCCATGACCGGGATGTTCACCGTGGCCATAACCTCCTTGATGACCTTGGGCGAGGCCATACGCGCCACGCCGCCCTCGGTACGAATCATCGCCGGAACGCGCTCCAGGGCCATTACGGCAACGGCGCCGGCTTTCTCGGCGATCTCCGCCTGTTGCGCGCTCATCACGTCCATGATGACGCCGCCCTTGAGCATCTCCGCCAAACCAATTTTCAGTCGCAGCCCGTTGCCATTGGTGTCAGACATTGCTGATCTCTCCCTGCAAAAAACTATCCGTTGAACTTGGCCGCACAGCATGGCGCACCGAACCGGCGCGCACAGAAGCTGTGGAGCGAGCCTCTATTCTAGCGCGTTCCGGGAAACCCTGCCTGCATTCACCGCTTGGACGCCATTCGTCCATTTGACTCAGACTCAGCACAAAACTAATATTGCTAGTTCTTGTTGCCCCCCGGGGTCCAAGGAGACGTTTCAAGGAGACAATGTGGCCTCTTCTGCTCAATCCGCCAGCAGTACCCCACCAAAGGGCGTTGCGCCCCTCCGTGCGGGCGCCGGAAACTCCTTCCTGTGGCGTCGTCTTCACTCCTTGACCGGCATCGTTCCGGTGGGATTATTTCTGCTGGAGCATTTCCTCTCCAACTCGGAGGCTCTGAACGGGGTTGCTGCCTATAACGCGCAGGTAAAGTTCCTCACCGGTTTACCCTTCCGCCTGGGCCTGGAAATCTTCGGCATCTTCATTCCCCTGGCCTTTCATGCCGGCTACGGCGTCTATATCTGGTGGCGGGGAGAAAACAATGTCATCGACTATCCCTGGGCGGGCAACTGGTATTACACCCTGCAACGCTATACCGGACTTATCGTCTTCGCCTATGTGACCTATCACATCTGGTACATGCGCTTTGCCGGAGTGCATCTGGTGGATCACTATGATGCGTCGTTCTGGAAGGTGCAGCACGAACTTTCGCATCCCCTGGCGCTCGGGTTTTACGTTGTGGGCGTGGTGGCGGCTTCCTGGCATTTTGGTTACGGACTCTTCCTCTTCGCGGCGAAGTGGGGTATCGTGACCGGCGCCAAGGCGCAGAAGCGCGTTCAGTCCGCCGGAGTCGCTCTTTCAATCCTGCTCATGCTGGTTGGACTGTCTACGCTGTATGCCTTCGTAGAAAAATATCCCACGCAGCAGCGTAATCCAGAATGGGACCAGCCAGCCGAGAGCGCGTCTCCCGCGGACCAGAGCCGATTGATTCCTCATGCTATTCCCAGCAGCCAGGCAAGATAGGCCGGGCCGAAAGAGAATTTATGGCAACAACGACTCCAAGAATCATCATCGTCGGCGGTGGGCTCGCGGGACTCTCCGCAGCAATCAAAGTAGCGGAATCAGGCGCTCACGTCGATCTGTTTTCCGTCGTGCCCGTAAAGCGTTCGCACTCCGTCTGCGCCCAGGGCGGCATCAACTCGGCCAAGAACCTGAAGGGCGAGGGAGACTCCACCTGGGCTCACTTCGATGACACGGTATTTGGCGGCGACTTTCTGGCAAATCAACCTCCGGTCAAAGCAATGTGTGAGATGGGTCCCAGCATCATCGACCTGCTCGACCGTATGGGAGTTCCCTTCAGCCGCACGCCCGAAGGGCTGCTCGACTTCCGTCGCTTCGGCGGTACCCTCTTCTGTCGCACGGCCTTTGCCGGAGCCACCACCGGCCAGCAACTTCTGTACGCGCTCGACGAGCAGGTGCGCCGTTTTGAATCCGAGGGCAAGGTTCGCAAGTACGAGTACTGGGAGTTTCTCTCCGCGGTGCTGGATTCACAGCGCGTCTGTCGTGGCATCTGCGCCATGGACCTGCGCTCGATGGAGGTGGCGACCTTTCCGGCCGACGCGGTCATTATTGCCACCGGAGGGGTGGGCGCAATCTTCGGCAAATCCACCAATTCAGTGGTCTGCACCGGCTCCGCCCAGGGCGCGCTCTATCAGCAGGGCGCTGCCTACGGCAATGGCGAGATGATCCAGGTCCACCCTACCTGCATTCCCGGCGATGACAAGCTCCGCCTGATGTCCGAGTCGGCTCGCGGCGAAGGCGGCCGCATCTGGGTTCCCCGCAATCCGAATGAAAGCCGCCCAGGAAAGCAGGTTCCTGAGGCCGATCGCTGGTATTTCCTCGAGGACTGGTATCCCAAATACGGAAATCTGGTGCCGCGCGACATTGCAACCCGCGCCATTCACAAGGTGGTTCATGAGCTGGGCCTCGGCATCCAAGGACAGCCGATGGTCTATCTGGACCTCACCCATATCGATCGCGCCACGCTCGATCACAAGCTGGGCGGAATTCTGGACATTTACGAGAAGTTTGTCGGCGACGACCCGCACGACGTCCCGATGAAGATCTTCCCGGGAATGCACTACACCATGGGTGGCCTCTGGGTCGACAACGGTCAGATGACCAACATCCAGGGTCTCTACGCCATTGGGGAATGTGACTACTCGATCCATGGGGCGAACCGCCTGGGAGCGAATTCCCTGCTGAGCTGCATCTACGGGGGATTCACCGCCGGTCCGAACTCGGTGAAGTACGCCGGCAGCCTCGGAGCTGCTCCGGAGAACCTTGCCGCCTGCTTCGAGAACGAGAGAAAACGCCAGATCGAGGCCAACAACCTCCTGCTCAACAATCCCGGCACGGAGAATCCGTTTAAGCTCTGGCGTGAGTTGGGCGACGTGATGTCGCGCAATGTCACAGTGACCCGATACAACGACAAACTGCAGGAGACGGACGCGAAGTTGGTAGAGCTTCTGGAGCGCTACCGGAACGTCAACCTGAATGACAAATCGATGTGGTCCAATCAGTCTTTTCTCTTCACCCGCCAGCTCTACAATATGCTGCAATTGGCGCGCGTCATCACCCAGGGGGCATTCCTGCGCAATGAATCGCGCGGATCGCACTACAAGCCGGACTTCCCCGAGCGCGACGATGTGAATTTCCTGAAGACCACCAAGGCGTTCTTCGCTCCCGATGCCGACGAACCGCGCTTCGAGTGGGAGCCGGTGGATATTTCGTTGATTCCACCGCGTCCCCGGCGCTACGACACCAAGTAGAGACCAGATCCCGGCGTTCTGCTTTCAGGAAGGCCAAAAGGTTTAGAACTCATGGCGATTAAGAGCGTACTGTTCAAGATCAAGCGCCAGGCAACTCCCACCAGCGCACCCTACTGGGAAGAGTTCGAGGTGGAGTGGAGACCCGGCATGAACGTGATCGCGTTGTTCATGGAGATCGCGATGAATCCGGTGACGCGCGCTGGCAATCCGACAACTCCCATCAACTATGACTCCAATTGCCTTGAGGAAGTTTGCGGCTCCTGCGCCATGCTGATCAACGGCAAGGCGCGCATGGCTTGTTCAGCGCTGGTGGAACATCTGGAGCAACCACTCACCATCGAGCCGTTTTCCAAGTTCCCCGTCATCCGAGACCTCCAGGTCGATCGCTCCGTACTCTTTGAGAACCTCAAAGCCGTGCAAGCCTGGATCCCCATTGACGGGACCTACCCGCTCGGCGACGGTCCAAGGATTACCCCGAATATGCAGGAGCAGGCCTACCAGCTCTCCCAATGCATGAGCTGCTGCTGCTGTATGGAAGCCTGCCCGCAGTTCAACGAGAGCACCGGATTTGTCGGCGCAGCCACCATTGCCCAGGTCCGCCTTTTCAATATGCACCCAACCGGCAAGGTCTTGAAGGATGAGCGTTTGCAGGCCCTGATGGGAGACGGCGGAATTCAGGAATGCGGCTACGCGCAGAACTGCGTCGAAGTATGCCCCAAGGACATTCCGCTCACCAAGTCCATCAGTTCCGTGGGCGCCGACGTGATGAAGAAAGCAATCCTCGATTTCTTCCGCACTTAGAGCAGAAGTTTGGAGAATAAGACACGCCGGCGCCCCAGGTTCGCGCCGATGCTCTTTCGGCGATAACCTGGGAATCAATGGCCTATCAAGCCGCATAGTTGTCCCGGAGCTTCCGTAATCCGGTATGGAACCCAAATCAGAAATAGATGAGCACTTTACCTGAGAAGAAAATCAGAGGCCGTGAGTTACACTGGGGTTCGTACCGTCATCATACTTGCAGGAGTTACACGGTTCGCTCATGATGCGACGAATCTCAGTCACTCTCATTTTCGTTTTTGCACTCGCCGTCGCCTTTGCCTCAGGCGCCAGCATTCGTTCTCCCTATCGCACTCCCAAGCGTCCGCTGCGCCACGCTCACGTCCGCATTGTGCACTGGAACCCCGTGCTGCGCGGCTCGCATGACTCCATGCTGCGGCAAAACGAAGAGATCGACCGCCTCAGACTCACCCGCATTAGTGATGACCAAGAGCTCGAAGACCTTGAGCTGCGCGGAGAACTGGTCAGCCTGCACGACTCCAGAGCGATGCAGATTGCCTCGAATCTCGAACTCAACCGGCGTTTCTGCCGTCCCTGGACCCGCGCTTTCCTCGAGGATTTGAGCCAGGCTTTTTACGCCCAGTTTCATCAACCCATTCAGGTGACCTCCGCCGTCCGCACCGTGGACCAGCAGGCCCGTCTGCGGCTCACGAACCACAACGCCGCCCCGATTGACGGCGACACTGCATCCTCCCATCTGGCCGGCCTTTCCATCGATATCGGCAAGGGTCCAATGTCGCGCAAGCAGCGCGCATGGATCGACCAGTACGTACTCAAACTGCAACAGCTCGGATTGGTGGAGGCCGCCGAGGAACGCCGTCAGGCCTGCTATCACATCATGGTCAGCAATCGTTATGACGAATATCGCGGCACTCCCGATGAGCTTAGAGCCAATCGGTAACTAGAATCGAAGCGTCATCCGAAGCGTCCGGGCTTTCCGCCCGGGCGTTTTCGTTGTAGCCCTGCCATGGCGCTGCCCGCACTTCGGTATAATCTTCGACGGAGACAAGATCAGAATTCCCTCTTGTCAACCGCCGCGATCCCGCAAGCGAAGTAGCACCTACTCGGAGGAACCTTAATTATGCGTAAACTGTTAATCGCAGCCAGCCTCCTGGCGCTGGCCTTGAGCGCAACCGCACAAACCGCGCAACAGGGCACCAAGCAGCAGCCCGTAGCCATCATCGAGACGAGCATGGGCAATCTGAGATGTGTGCTCTTCCCCAAGGCCGCGCCCATCGGTACGGCGAATTTCATCGGTCTCGCCAAGGGTACGAAAGACTGGAAAGACCCCAAGACCGGCCAGACCAAGCACGGTGTTCCACTCTACGACAACACGACCTTTCATCGCGTCATCCCGAATTTCATGATTCAAGGCGGCGATCCTGCGGGTACCGGCGCAGGCGATGTCGGCTTCCAATTCAAGAACGAGACCTTGCCCAACCTCGGGTTCGATCAGCCGGGACGTCTTGCATACGCCAACGCAGGGCCGGATACCAACGGCTCACAATTTTTCATCACCGAGGTGCCGTATCCGTCTCTGAATGGCAATTACACAATTTTCGGCCAGTGCGATGCCGCCAGCGTGGAACTGGTCAAGAAAATTGCCCGTCAACCGCGCAATGCCAACGACAAGCCGAAAACCGCCATCGTCATCAAACACATCAAAATTGAGGACGGTTCCGCCGCCAGAACTCCGGTGAAGAAGACCACGATTACAGCGCAAAAGGCTACGCCGATACAATAGCTAAACAACTCGATTCTGTTAGTCTGAAAAGTTAGTAATTTCCCAGTAAGGAGCCAGCATGGCCGAACGTACCCCGGGTTTATACGCAACGCTTCTCACCAATAGCTCCCCGGTTTCCTGCTTATCTGGCTCTTTGTTTGCTATAGCTTAGCGGTACCTCTCTCCGCCTAGAAAAGTATAGGAAGGGTACCTTTCTGTCAAGGTGTTTGAGGTACCTCAGAGGTACCTACAAGGAGAGAATTGGAGCGGACTCCAAGGATTGAACTTGGCTTCCCTGAGGGGTACTCAGGGCGACACCTTCGTCTAGTCCGCGTTTGGGATAAGGCAGGATGGGGTAGCGTAGAGCCTTCCTTAATAGCCGTTGGGTACGCTTGTCACCCCCGATATGGAGATAACGATGCTTGCGAGGGGTAGGTTGGAACTTGCCATAGCGCGACTCTAGCTCCCACTTCACCTGTGCCCGAGTAACATCGCTGCCATCCCAGTTCTTCCTGACCCGCCATGCGTTGAACCCTTGTCCGACGACCGTGTACCCCTCTTTAATACTCTGGGCTATCCATGCCTCGGCATCGGCCAGTGTGGCACCTCTGCGTGGGTCGGGTTGTCCCTTACGGTCGCGTAGGTAAGCAGAGATACAGCGGGAACCTATTAACCTGCCATCGGGTCTACGCTGGGCGGTATCCCGGCCTCCCAATCCGATATAATCCCATCCCGCCGCTTGGTAGCAGCAGCCTAGCTCAAAAGCTGACTCATCCGCATAAGCGATTGTCAGCGGGAACCCTTTAGCCGCCATCAGGGCACAGGCGCGGTTAATCAGGTAGCTCGGGCTGTTCGCTGGGCTCCAGTGGGTACAGCAGCCACGGATTAACGTCCGTACTTTGTCGGCGTGCTCCTTCCCACAGATGCTCTGCGGCACATGGGTACCCCCGGTCATACCAAAGACCACCACTCCCGCCAAATAGTTATCGAAGTACAAGCCGAAGCAGTGACGGGCGGCTCCCATGTTCTGAAGGTACTCAAACTTGAGGATAAGCGGCTCGGCGGTTTTGTACTCTATCTCGACCACACGGGCATTGGATAAGGATGATGCGGCTATTCGCTTCAGGTCTTCATCGGGTTCTGGAGTACGGGCGGCTTCGAGTTGGATTATCTTCTGGTGACACATCCCCATGTATAGGGGTCGGTAGTGGTCCGATTGTTTTCACCAGTGTGATTGTGGTACTATCCTCTCTACACCCCTGCACAAATTCCAACCCAAATACATGCTAAGCCATAGTGTGTACGTTTTACATTGTTTGTAAAGATTTGTAAAGTTTTGTCTTTGCAGACCGTGTAAAACTTACATTTTCCCTCTGCGATAGAGATAACTCTATTGTAGTCAGTCACTTACGTAAATACCCTGAAAGTCAGTGAACTCACAATTAGTTCGCTACCGATTCCATAGGTAGCAGTTGTTGTTGATGTTTTGAGTATTAAGACCCGAGGAGCACACATGGCAAAGAAGGTAAAGGTCAGCGAAGGGTATACCGCCGCTGAGAAGAAAGAGATGAAGCAGCGTTTGACCGAGCTGCTCTCCCAGCAGCGTGAGCTGAGGAGGGCAGACGAGGAGGACTTAGATAGGATGTCCGCCGCCAACCAGCCCGAGCGGCAGGTCGAACTCACACAAGAGATTGATAGGTTACAGGAGACCATCAGCGAGTTAGAGAACCGGATGTGGGCATTGCAGTCCGACCTCCGAGATTTACAGAATCCCCCTGAGGTGGAGTTGCTGAGGGAGCAGCGAAACACCGTCAGCAGGTTTCATAAGGTTAGCTGCATTGATGGCTACCCTGAGCCCGGTCAACCCCTAGAGTACAAGGGAACTGTAGTTCCTTACTCGGTCTGGGAGCCTATGAAGCTGAGGGGAGAAGTCGCTGCTGAGATTCGCCAGCTTCAAAGCCGCCTTCGGTCTGAAGACGAAGAGTAGTTCCACACACCGGGGGAGTAACCCTCCCCCTTAACTTATATCCAAGGAGATATACATGGCACCCGAAGAACGCGCAGCAATACTCCGGTATATTATTGACCACCCCGAAGAGAGCTACATCAAGATTGGACTCCGCTTCGGCAAACATGGCGGCAGCATCCAGCGTTACGCCGCTGAAGCAGGTATCACCCGTCCGGCTGGCGTCAAGCGTCCCAAGCCGTTGGCCATGGCGGTCGCCATCCCCACCGAGGAAGAGGTCCGGTAGCTATGGGTAACCTCATCAGTGGGGATGCCCACATCCCCAACCAACTTTTTGAAGACCTGCACGAGGGCAAGATAACCCACGTCATGTTCATGGTGATGCTCTGGCACTACAGGTATAGCACCGAGGTGCCGACCTCTACCGTTATCCGGCAACATATGTGGCCGGGGCGGCGGACAAAGGGCACCCCCAGCATCGAGACTCTCCAGCAAGCGATAGAGCGGTTACAAGCTCTCGGCTACCTCAAGGGGGCTCGGTAACCATGGCGAACCAATATACCGATGCCGCCTTCGCGCAAAAGGCCATAGGGGGCGTCGATAAACTCATCCTATGGGTTATCTGCCAGCGCACAGATAATGACGAGGGCACCTGCTACCCATCCTACCGCGTCATAGCCGAGGATTCAGGTATCTGTCGGCGGTCGTGCATCCAGTCGGTCAGCCTCCTGACCCGGCTAGGCGTGGTACCTGTCACCTCCAAGGGGGGACGCAGCAAGGAGCTGGGGAACCGTGCCAACACCTACAAGGTCGACTTGAAGCGCATGGGCACCGTCACCCCAGCAGAAGTGGAGGCAGTGCGGGAGCAACTGAGGCAGGAAGAACTGGCCAAGAAGGAACTCAAGAAGCGTAAGAAAGTGGGGGGTAGTGCGCCAGATGCACTAGGTAGTGCAGGAGATGCACCACGGGGGGGTGGTGCATTAGATTCACCACAGGTAGTGCAGGAGATGCACCACCGTGGTGCATTAGATTCACTACCCGTGGTGCAGGAGATGCACCCTAACTCTCCATATATAACTCCTCATGGGAACTCTACATGTTTAACTCAAGTGAGTGAGGGAGTGAGGGAGGAAGGAAGGTCGGTCGCTTCGCTCCCTCCCAGCCGCCCGTCCGGGTCGGGTGAGTCAACTTCAACTACATCTCCCTGCGGGAGCAAGTCAAACCCTCCTGTCCAAACCAGTATGAGTAAGTCTACCCCTGTTCCAGAACCAGAAGGTAACCCTGTTCCCTCTGAGTTAGAGACTAAGTATGGAGCTGAAGCTGAGAACCTCTTTCAAACCCTCTATCCTGCCTCCGGTAAGAATCCTGAGAAACGGCAGAAGTACTACCCTGTCTGTTTGGAGATAGTAGAACTCTGCAGGGAGTACGGAGCCTGTAACATCCTCGATTACAACCGGACGCATAAGTCTGGAGCACTCTACTTCAAACGTGCTCCTCAGATGCTCCACGCTGTCAAGTCCGGTGACATCCTCGACCAGTATGTAGCCCATGACCCGGAGACCTGCCGTACCTGTAAGAAAGCGAAGAGTTCCGCTCCTGCCCAGCCTGAGGAGAGTTCCGCCGCTGAGTCCAGCATCGGAGAGAATCACGCGCTCTGGGAGTTGGCGCAGGAGGTGGCGTATGTACTCGGCTGTGACGTCAGGTCTGAGCTTATCCCCGAGATAGTGAAAACTCTGGAGCAGCACCTGTCGCATGGTATGACCGCCGACTCTATCCGTGAGGTGTTGGATACCCTCTGGATATCTCGACCCGACTATACGGGGGACAAGCAGCTACCGCCGAAGGTGAAGGAGTTAGCTCGGGGCATCTTGGAGCTACCTGCGAGGGTCATCGTCCGGGAACTACCTATGATATGTGAGGACTTACGGAACTTCCAAACCGAAGCCCCAGACTATCGTTGCCACTGCGGCTATGAGGCGACCGACGATTACGACCTGTTAGCACATCAGCAGGGCTGTCTGGAGTACTTGGCGATGGTCGGGTAGGGGAAACCCTCACCGGGGAGCTAGATGAGGCTCAGAAGGGCTGCAAACGCGAATGGAGATAGGTATGAGTGACACATGGGATAACATGACGCCGCAATCCTTAGATAGAAGTTGGCAGCGGCTGGAAAAGATTTGGGGCGAGACCTCGAAGTCTGCCCCGAAGACTAACAAAGGCACGGGTAAGGAAAGAACTAATCAACCATTAACCGAGGCTGGTGAGACAGCCTCCAAAGGATAACTCTGAAGCTCTACGCTACCGCCTGTTGCGCGGGACTCGTCTGCGCCCTCCTTGTTACGACACCCTTCTGGCTATGCATCGCTGTCGTACTAGGGCATACGCGATGACCTGCCAAGCCTGTTACAACAGGCAAGGGACACCCTGCGGCCAGCCAGCGCATAAGAAGTCCGGGGGGGAGCATCGTATCGCCCTGCTGGAGAAGTCGAAGTAAATTTTAACCACTATCTCGCTCATATGTGTAGCTACCTTCACAGGAAACCACACTAATGAGCGAGATGTCGCCTGAGCTGTCACCCTTCGAGAGATATCTAACCACCCAGATGGCGGAGATGCGAGCCGAGTTACAAGCGGTCATCAACGACATTAAGCCCAAGGTCGCCGTCCTGCAGGACAACATGGAGAGCTTGACGGGAAACGGCCAACCCGGCCTATGCAAGCTCCGGGGCGATGAGCTGACCCACATCAATAGTCGCATCTCAGCGGTCGAGCTGACCCAGTCTAAGCAACTGGCATGGGTAGTAGCGGCAAGCACCGTAACAGGGGCGCTGGTGACCTTCCTATGTAAGTTAGGCGCTATCTATGGATACCTGAAGAGTATCGTCGGATGACCACGCTAGAGCATGCCATTGAGGAGATGACCTCGCGGATGCGGACTCCTCCTGTGGTGGAGGAGAAGAGTAAGGCTAACCTCTTTGGATTCGACACAGTGTTAGAGCTGCACGAGTTCTTAGAGTTCTGCGCAGCGAAGATTCATGCGGAGTGTGGCACGACCGCTTAATGTAAAGATTCGACAGTTCACGAGGGTACATACTACCGTTCGGTGTCGAAATACGACCGTTTAATGTAAGGGATGTTATGGACGAGAAGTACAGTTTACCTATCAAAGAGTTCGCACAAGGGATTTTCACCGAGCCTAGTGGACTACCTAGTTCAAGCCGTATTCTGAGTTACCTGCTCAGCCTATTCAGCGCCTGTGTTATCGCCAGCATAGTGCACCATATGTACTACCTGCCCTGCGACAAACTGGCTATCTGGGTCTCGGGGTTCCCGTACATGGTTGGGAGCCTGACACTGCTGAGTACCAGCCCATATGGCGTCAACCAAGTGGCCAGCATCTTCTCCAAGCCACCCAAGGATAGTGTGGTAAAATAGACACACTCGTGGGTCGCTAAGACGCTCAGCCCGAGCTTCAAAAATCAGCAGTATCCGTAATCGCAGGAACACAAGAAAAGCCGCCCCGATGAAGGGCGGCTATATCATTGCAATGATTGAACTTACTTCATGATGCGCATCACCTGCACATGCGACCATTGCTTGCCACGGGCGGTGGTGTATCCACGACGGTTGAGTTCATCGGCGAGCTGGTTGAGGGTCTCGAACCCTTGAGCCTTGAGCCCGAGTAGCGTGGTGAGGATGCCTTCATTGCGCTTAGCGGCGGTCTCCTGCCGGACCTTCAGGCTGGCCTCACGAGTCGCATCGGTGATAGTCGCTCCACGCGCTCCACCCAGCTTGACTCCGCGTGCCTTAGCCGCTTGTAACGCTGCCTTAGTCCGGGAGCTAATCATCTCAGCCTCACCCTCGGCCACAGCGGCGAGGATATGGATGGTCATGTTATTCGCCTGAGGCATATCGACGGCGACGAACTTTACTCCGGACTCCATCAGGTTGGCGATGAAGGCGACATTACGTGCCAGTCGGTCGAGCTTAGCGATAAGAAGCTTGGCTCCGGTCAACTTACACATCTTCAGGGCGGCAGCTAACTGGGGACGATTACTCTTACGCCCGGACTCGACCTCAGTGAAGGATGCAAGTACTTGCCACTTGCCACCATTGAGGTAGTTAGTGACCGATGCCTGTTGCGCCTCTAAGCCGAGGCCACTCACTCCTTGCTGCTGGGTGGACACCCGATAATATGCAATATATTTTCCGTCGTCTGCCATGTTTCTATCTCCCTATTTGTACATTAGTGCAACACCCGATGACTCAAATGTACAATAGATAAGAGCGCAGGTCAACCACAATGGTTGCCCGGTCTGCCATATTATTTCTGAGCCAGCAGCCATAACCCTCCCCTCGCCCACTCACTCCGCAGCCGCATGGATAAAGGGCTGCGAGTACTGAAGCACATAGGCGCGGAGCGCATCTTGTGGCTGGGGCTGAGGCAGGGGGCTGGGCGTGAGGGGGTTCCTTTTGATTCTGAAAATGGAATTCAAATGCCCCAAGGGTACCTCGGTGCGGCTACGCTAAGGTGACCCCCTATTATTTGTTACCTTCCTTTGTCGCAATGTTAATTACTGTGAATTTCCAAACTATCAAGTACTGAGTTATATGAGGAAAGTTACCCCGACCATACTTGGTAGTCTGCTGGGCATCTGTACACCCCCCGAGTCTTCCACCCTGAGTTATAGGGACACCACCCTGTTCGTTAATAAGGTACCCTTTGACCTCGTCCGGTTAGCCGACCTCCTCAACCAATACATCCAGTTCCCCGAGGTACCAACACAACATGAAGGTTAACTCTTACGTCATCTGGGACACCAACGGTAGGTACACCTACGCATGGGGCACCACCCCCGAGGAAGCCCGGTCTTACTATCTGGCCAACCTCGAACGGGGTATCTCACAGGTCGTCCCCAGCTCTGAGTACATGGACGCCCTGCCCACCCACCTTTACTTCCCCCTCTGCCCCGGTGCTATCTGGCCGGATGGCTCCGAGTCTGCCCCCCATACTCCGGTGCAGTTCCTCATCAGTCAGGAGGGTAAGTAACATGGGTCGCCCCGCGATAGTACTAACCGCCGCCGAGTCTAAGCTCATCAGTTCCATCCCCTCGGCCAAGAAGGCCGCAGCTATCTGGGCTAAGTTCGAGGCTCGTAAGCTTGCAGCGAAGGCCGACCGCCTAGCTCTGGGTAAGGAACTCATCGCCGTTCAGAAGGCCACCGCCAAGAAGGGTTGCAAGGGTCTCTTTACCCGCTGGCTGCTTACACAACAAATCCCGCGTGAACGGGCTTACGTCTACATCGGCCTAGCAGGTGGTGGCAAGCTCCGTACCGAAGCCCCCCAGTACCAGCGCCGGATGACCCTCCTCGGTTTCGCCCAGAGGCTCCATCGCGCCCCAGATAACGCCGAGAAGGTAGCCATTCTGGCCGAGGTCAATAAGTATCTGGTTGAGGAGTTCGACATTCATGTTAGTTAGTCTGACCTCCCCAAACTTTAGTTCCCCCAGTAACCCCATCTCTGTAAGGGCGGAGGGGTCTTACTTCATCGCCGATTATCTGGTCGAAGAGGATGGCATCCCCTGCATCGAGTCCCGCTATTACAACGACCAAACGAAGCTCTGCTTCGTCACCCTTTCCACCATCGAATCCCGAACCCCCAGAACCCTCTGGGTCAAACTTAAGGAGCTATTTCTACCATGGGTCAAACCTCTGTCAATATTCTAACCCGCACCTGCGATGTCTGCGATAAGACCGTCACCCTCACACAGGGCTCTATTACCGCCACACAGCTTAAGGATTCCACAGGCTGGCTGGTACTCACCAAGGAGCACGCGGTAGGCGAGAACCAGATTATGCCTATGGCTAAGCTGGTCTGCTCCGACGCCTGTGCCCTCGTCTGCCTCAACACCCAGATGCTCGACCTTCCCGAGGAGCCCCATGTCAACTAACCACTGTACCGTTATCCAGCCCGACGCCGAGGGGGTACCCACTCCCTGCAAGGAACCCGCTGTGGGCTGGCAGCGGATTACCACGCTGGGCAAGGAGGGGGAGCCGAAAGCTACCTCCACCCTGCACTTTTGTGCGAAGCATTGGAAGGAGTACCACAAAGATGTCTAAGCAGCTCTTATACTCGACCGCCGCCCGGAAGGAGATTCTTGCTGGAGTCGATTTCCTAGCGGATGCGGTAAAAGTGACGTTAGGTCCGAAAGGTCGCTGCGTCGTCGTCGGTCGCCGTCTTCTCGGTCTGCCTCCCCTCCTCACCAAGGATGGAGTCTCGGTCGCCAACTCGGTAGACCCGTCGACTTCCACCATGCAGATAGGTTCAGACCTAGCCCGTGAAGCCGCCAACAAGACGGTCTACTCCTGCGGCGACGGTACCACCACCTCCACCGTATTGGTACAGGCCATGTGTCATGCCGGGTCGAACTACATCGAGCAAGGGGTAAGCCCATGGGCACTTAAAAGAGGTATGGACAAGGCGGCTCTCCTCATCATTGAGCAGTTGGAGAAGATGGCACGCCCCATCACCACCCCCGAAGAAACGTTTCATATCGCCAACATCTCCTCTAACGGGGATAAGTACATCGCCCAGCATGTCTGCGATGCCTTCCGCAAAGTAGGTACAGATGGGGTGGTTAGTGTAGAGGAATCCGGCACCGTCCTAACCGAGCTTAGTCTTACCTCGGGTATCCAGTTCAACTCCGGTGACTTCCTGAGCCAAGCTTTCGTCAATGACCCGGAGCGGTTCCAAGCGGTCTACGAAGACGCTTATGTTCTCCTGTTCGAAGGCAGGATTGGCACCGCCAAGAGTATCCTCCCCTTGTTACAGCAGGTGGCCAAGACCCGCCGTCCCCTGTTACTCATCGCCGGGGATTGGGAGCAGGATGCATTAGCTTGCTTGGTGGTCAACTGTCTCCGCGCCAAGTCGCCTATCGTGGCGGTCAAGACCGGAGCCTACGCCGAACGCCGCAAAGACCTCTTAAGAGACATCGCCGCTATCACTGGTGGCCAAGCCATCCTCGATGATAGCGGTACCAAGATAGAGTCGGTCACCCTCGACATGCTGGGTCAGGCTTCGCGCATCGTGGTTAGCGATAAGGATACAACCATCTCCGGAGGCGTCGGCGACCCCGCTCCTCAGATAGCCGAGATTAAGTCCAAGCTCGACGCCGCCGAGGGTCTGAACAAGCAATGGCTGCAGCGTCGGCTGGCGTTACTCACCGGAGGTATCGCGGTCATCAAGGTCGGTGGTAACACCGATGCTCAGATGCGAGAGAGTAAGGATAGGTTCGATGATGCGGTTGGAGCCACCCGCTGCGCTATCGAGTCCGGATATGTCCCCGGAGGCGGTCTCGCCCTCTTGAAGGCTCAGGGTCGGGTGCTGACTCCGCTGGAGGGTGACGAGCGTATCGGTCTCACCGTGGTCGCCCAAGCCTGTGCCGAGCCCCTGAAACAGATTATCCGTAACGCCGCCTATGACGAGGGCAAGGTACTTACCACCCTGATGGGGGAGCGTAGCTTCCTGTTACCCAACACCGCGTGGGGCTTCAACTCGGCGACGGGTGAGTACTGCGACATGGTGGAGGCTGGCGTGATAGACCCCTGCAAGGTAGTAGTTGAAGCGTTACGTAACGCCACCGCTACCGCTGGGATGATACTCACCACCGAGTGTTTATGCACCGAGCCGGAAGAGGATATCAAAGCGGCCATCGAAGCCGGGAGGCGCTCATGAAATTCCAACCGATGTATGACTCCATCTTAGTGTTTGAGACCCCCAACGAGACCGCCATCGACGGCGTCTACCTGCCCGAGACCTCCAAGCAGGACATCCACTTTGGTAAGGTAATCGCCCTCGGCGAAGGCTATGTCCAAGAGGATGGCTCGGTGCGCGCACTACGGCTGCAAGTAGGCGACCTAGTCGCCTATGGGATGTACGCCGGGGTACCGCTCATGTTAGAGGGCGTCGAGTTTCTCATCATGAAAGAAAGCGAGGTGCAAGGGAAACTATGCTGACTTTGAAAGAGTTAACCAAGACCCCCGAGTGGCGCATGCTTACCCGTAAGCAGCAGATGTTTGTCGCGACTTACGTTCAGAATGCCTTGGACAATCAAGCCTTCGACCCGGTGACCGCTATCCGGACGGCCTACAAGTGCAAGAACGACCGCTCCGCCTTGGTGATGTCTTACCGGGTAATGTCGGCGTTCAATGTGTCTATGTGCCTGAGCCGCTGCTTTGAAAATGACCCCCAGCAGTCCTTCCTTGCCATGCTCTGCCGCCAGATAACCAAAGGCACGATAACCGCGCAGCAGATACAGGCTTACAAGCTGTACGCCAACATTCAAGGCTGGACGACCTCGCCTGTGTTACAGGCGTTAGACAAGGCCAAGGAGATGGGCTATGGAACCCATGGCAACGCTCCGAAGTATCGACCCCGCCACAAGCTGGATAACCTCAAGCGCACCAACGCGGTGCTTGAGAGACGCAAGAAGGAAGCCGAGGCTCAGGCCGACGCTTTCAATCTCGGTGATTTTGAGGAGGAGTAAAAAGTTGCAACTATCAAGCCCCTTCTGTAGAGGGTGAAACTATGGCCGATTTGACCGATGGGTTAAAGAACCTGTCCAAACCCGCTGTACCGTCACAGATTAAGAAGCCCAAAGTAACGAAGGTTGACTTGGGTAAGGCTGGAAGCTTCAAGGTTCATCCCGGCAAGCTCCACGAGGCTCTTGGCGTGCCCAAGGGCGAGAAACTAGGCCAGAGCCGCATCGCGAAGGCCGAAAAATCAAAGAACCCTGAAATCCGTAAGATGGCGGACTCCGCCGAGGGTTTGACCCACATGGGTAAAGGATAACTAAATTATGTCAATCATGCGTGTTCTCCCTCGCGTCTCCGCCACCGCTGGTACCCCGACCCCCATCTACACGGGCACGGTACTGGCCGCTGTGGGCTTCCAGATTACCAATGGCATCGCCACCATCACCTGCGGCTCCCTTCCTGCGAATGGTTACAACCTTGGGCAGGAGGTTACCCTGTGGGGCTTTACCACCGCCACTTACTTCAACGGCCTCACTGTTACAGTGACAGCCAACAACCCGGCTCTGTTCCAGTTCTCCTTCAACACGACCCATGCCAATGTGAGCTACACAGGAGATGCGGGTAACACCGCGATGATGCCGATGACGAAATATATGAAGGTCCGGCTGGAGATTGACCAAGCCGCCTCCACCTACAAGATTTACGTCGGCGACAAGAGCGTCTCCTCTACGCAGTACACCGCCTGTCTGCAGCTCTCCTCGCAGAACTGGGTGGAGATTGACGACGATAACATCGACGCCTCGCGTATCTTTATCGACACGAGCAACACAGGTACCTACTGTCAGGTTACGCTACTGGGGTAACTTGCATGCCGCCAACCTACGAAGTGGACATGACAGATTTTCCGGCTGAGTTCATGTCCTCTTTCAACCATCTGTCTGACAAAGCGAAAGAGAAATGGAAGCAGGATAGATACCGTGCCTTGACGGACGGTATCTACTTGGGCACCGAGGTCATGGAGGGCGACTTCCAAGAGGTACCTCACCGCTGGCTGTTCAACAACTTCTTAAAGAAGCGCCCCGGTGTGCCTCTCTATGACTTAGACTTGAAGAAGAAGAAGCGGCTCATCCTCTGGTCGCGTGGTCTGTTCAAGACCTCGGCGACTATCGTAGAAATTGTCCAGCTCATCTTGAACTACCCCGGCATCCGTATCTGCTTCTTGACGGGTGGTGATACCCTCGCCGCCCGTCAGTTAGAGCGCGTCAAGAAGCACTTTGAGTACCCCTCGGCCAAGTTCAAGCAGCTATTCCCGGAGTTCTGCGGTCGGAAGCTGGGCACCAAGAAGTACTTCAACATCCCCAACCGTCCGCGTACCAACATGGCCGAACCTACTATGGCCATCACAACGGCCAAGAGTGTTAAGGCGGGTTCCCACTATGACGTTATCTTTGTTGATGACTTAGTCAACGACCAGAACTACCGCAGCCTGAAGGCGCTGGAAGCCTGTAAGCAAGATTACAAGGACATCTGTCCTCTGCTGGCTCCGGATGGCTTCATCTATGTCACGGGAACCCGTTACTCCTTCGGCGATTTATACGAAGAGATACAAGATTTAATCAAGAAGGAAATCCAAGAGCTGGGCACCAACCCATGGAAGGTCTCGATTAAATCATGCTGGGTTAAGGTATGCCGAACCTGCGGTCACAAAGACATCGAGCATGACTTCGATTCCAACTTAGTTGAGCACCCCTGTGGTGTCTGTGACTGCAAACAGTTTGTGGACTCTGGTGCTACTCAAGTTTTGTTCCCCAAGTTTCGGTGTCGGGATGGTAGAACCGAGGGTCACTCCCCGGAGTTCCTGCAGTCGGAAGAGTTACGTCTGGGTAAGGAGTTCTTCGCGTGCCAGTACCTCAACACGCCATTAGCGGCGGATGACCAGACCTTCTCCGAGAGTCTACTAGGGGCGCAGACCCTGTGGTATGACTCGCAGTTCCCCAGCGCCCTGCAAGCCTCCTGCTTCATCTGCGGCGACTTAAGCTACGTCGGCGACGAGAAGCGGGACATCTCGGTGCTGTATGTCGTCCGCTACTATCAGGGCTCCCTTTATCAAGTCGATTGTAACTATGGTAAGTGGGATTCGATGCAGGTAGCCCAGCAGTTGGCTTTGATGACCATGAAGCATCGCCCCACCATGATATGGCTGGAGCGATTTATGGGCTGGGAAGCCTACAACACGGTGTTTGAAATCTTCGCCCGTGACAATGGCATCCAGAAGATGCCCATCGAGTGGAAAAAGATGTCGAATCAGGCCGACGCCAAGAACATCCGCATCGGCGGCATCAAGGGTATCTTGGCGCAGCAGCGGCTCTGGCTCCATGGGGGCTCCCCCGGCTACGACAAACTAAAAGACCAGCTCCTTAAGTTCCCGAAGAGCGGCGGTCATGATGACTTTGCTGACTGCCTTGGCTTGGTCTGCGAGTGTCCCACGGGTTTCCAGAGTGACATGCAGTCTATACAGCCGCGAGAGGCTCCTACGACAGCTAATTTTATTCGTAGTCTGCATGCTTCTAACGACCATGACTTCTACGACACCCGAATCCCCGGCACCTATTAACAGTTTTTCACAGAAAGTAAACTACCGCTCCCTTATATGAGGACATACGATGGCCAACGATGATGTATTTCGCGATTTAGCACAGCTAAGACTAATAGACCTGCCGGGAGCCATCCCTATTGGGGAGTTATCTCTACCCATCCAGCAGAAAGACGTCGGTTTCCCGGACGAAGACCGCTCCGATGAGTCGCTACTCAAGGAAGCTATCCAGAATCGGTCACTCAGCGAGTCCTTCGAAGCCTCGCGTGGGCTTATCGGGTCGTGGAACCTCACGGAGTTGATGCTCCGGGCTTATGTTGAGCCGATTAAGTGGAAAAACAGCGACCAGTTCCGCTCCCACCTCGGGATTCCCATCCTCGCCGAGCACTTTTACTCGATGATTGGTGTCGTACAAGAGAATCTCTTCGGTGGCTACAACCCATTCATTCTCGACCCAACCTCGGGCACCGATATTGATACCGCCGCCGCCGAGACCGCCCTAATCCGGGCGCAAATGAAGCACTGCGGCTTCCGGGGAGTCACTTTCAAGCAGGAGATGCGCCATGTGGTCTATGACGGCCTCCTCTATGGTACCGGAGTCGCCTTCTTTGGCTGGGAGTTCTACCAGCAGGAGATAAAGAAGCTGCGTAACAAGCATCAGGGCGTCTCGGTAGGGGTAAGCGGAGGTAGCGTAACCATCCCCATGGCGAATGAGGATGACACCGAGGAGTACACCGACCACGTTCTAGAGTTCAACCAAGGTAAGTTCGAGCACGTACCCATTCGTAGGCTCCGTGTAGACCCCTCCTGCCGTCGTGGTGAGATTCAGACCGCTGGTTGGGCGGGTCGGCTTATCTACCCGAACTCTTACGACCTCGACCGCTGGCGCGAGACTGAGGGCTTCAACATCCCCAGCCGCGACGAGCTTATCGCCCTGACCACCCCGTGGAAGGTGGATGGCACCGGGCACAACATGCTGGACACCCAAGGTGGCTCCAGTCCCAACCCCATCTTCCAGACCTCGACCACGCCGCAGAAGGCGATGCCTGAGAGCTATGACTTCGCTAAGTCCGACCCGCTGTCGAAGAACTGGGAGGTGTTTGATTACTGGACTCCCTACCGTCATATCATGGTGCTGGAAGGCCAGTATTGCATCTACAACCAGCCGCACAATCTAGGCCGGATTCCGTTCCTCTCCTTTGTCTTTAGAGAGGCTCCGGACAGCTTCTACGGCTACGGGTTGGGCTTCTGGCTCACCGACTACCAACGCATCTCGCAAGGTATCGTCAACGCTTTCTTCGATGATGTAAACCTAAACCTAATGGGTACCTATACCACCGATGCGGGTATGAATAACACCGCGCAGACCCAGTGGATTTTCCCCGGCAAGATTATGAAGTCCGACCCCGGCAAGAAGATTGAACCCTTGACCCGTAACTCCATCATGGAGGGTCCGCCGCTCGCCATCATCGAACAGGTGAAGTCGTGGGCGGTCGCTATCTCCGGAGCTGGCGTCAACGCGCAGGGTGTCAACGCTGGCAAGGCTGGCGACATGCGTACTGGAGCTGGGGTACAGGCTCTATCGACGGGCGAGAACATCAAGTCCACCGACCTCATCGACCAGATTAGCGATGGCATCTTCGTACCGTTTATCGAGTACTTAATTGAACAGAACCATAAGCTGAAGCCATCGCAAATAAAGAACTGGCTTAGCGACGAACTCTCCACCGCCTATAAGAAGGTAGACCCTCTGTCTGTCCTCAATGGTCAGTACAAGGTTACCGTCTCAGCCGCTACCCGGCTGCGCGCCCGTCAGCAGCTCAACACTGTCATGGGCTTCGTGCAGACCCTTATCACCGCTCCGGGCGCTGTGGAGTTACTCGGCGTACAGGCGATGAAGCTGAACGTGGCTGAGTTCTACAAGGCGATTATTGACTCCTCCGGTCTGCCTTACCGCGAGAACATCCTCCAGCCGATGACGGACGAGGACAAGCAACGTTACGCCGCCTCCCAGCAACAGCCGGATAACACCGCCAAGAAGATTCAGATGCAGACGGACGGCAAGATGAAAATCGATAACAATCAGGCCGAGAACAGGATGCTTCTGGAAGCGGGTAAGCATGGCTTCGGCACGGCGATGAATGACCAACAGCACCAGCACACGCTTGAGGAGGACGCCTTTAACCGCTCCGAGCGTGAGGCGATGCAGAAGTCAGATTCGCAGTTCGAGGGCGGTGAGTGATGGCCGACATCAACCCTTACGCACCACGCACCACCATGACCATCGACCGGGCTAATAGGCTCATCGGGCTTAAGAGTCATCCCGGCTTCAATGACTTTGTGGCACTGATTAACGAGGTCGTCAAGGTCGCCGAGGATGCCTTTGTTTCATATGAAGGTTGGGACAACGAGGAGCTGGTAGCCCGGTCTATCGCTTTCCGGGCGGCGAAGAAGTTCGAAGAACAGCTACTCACCCGAATGGGTGGTCTTATACAGGCGGGTATCGCTGAGGCCATGATGGCGCGGGATGCCAACCCTCAGGCTAACAATGCTGATGCCGCCGATGGAGCGGATGAGCTGCGCGCAGCTATTTTAACCGAGTTGGATAACAGGTACGAAACCCGCGTCAGCGGGACTTATTGATAGGAGACGTTATGGCTGAACAGGAAATTAAGCCGCAAGGCGCTGAAATGGAAGTAACCGACGCAGTATCCACCGCACTGGAAGGTGCCGCCACCGCTGAAGACATCCGCCGCATCATCGCGGAGGAGGCCGAGAAGCAAGGTATCGTAGTCCCCGGACGCGATGCCAAGGGTCGCTTCGCCGCGCAGGAGCCAGCCGAAGAGAAGCCCGAAGTCAAGGCTGAGCCCGACGAAGTAACCGTCTATACAGACAGTTTTGTTATCGGCGGCAAGACCTATAACTTCGAAGGTGATAGCCCCGCCGACATCAATCGGCAGGTAAAGGCTGCTATCGCCGCTCACGAACATGCTACTGCCCCCAAGGTGGAAGCTAAGCCGGAAGTTAAGTCCGATGACCTCGTCGCGATGCAACTGGATGTCTTTGCTGGAAAGATTTCGATGGAAGACTACCTCGTCAAGTCCGGAGCCATCGACAAGTACCTGAAGTCCAAGGGGCTGCAGGTAGACGAGCTGAAGACTCTTGTGGATGAAAAAAAGTCCACCAAGGAAGTCAACGCATGGCAGAACGCCACTAACGAGTTCTTATCTCTCGATGGCAATGACTGGCCGGGTGGGGAACAGAACCTCAAGGTTCTGGGTTACAAGCTGGCGGAACTCGGGTTGAAAGACAGCCCCTCTACCGATAGCTTGCAAAAAGCCTACGCCGCGATGAAGGCGGACAAGCTGGTATTTGCGGTCGAAGCCCCGGAAGCTGCACCACAAAAAAAGAAGCTACAGGCGTCGGGTACTTTTGGCGTGGGTTCTGGCAACCAAGGGCGGAAACCGACTACCGCAACCGCTGCTGTACCGAAGATTACCGATGACATGAGCCCACGGGAAATCATGGAGGCGTACAAGGCGGCAGCACAAGCGCAAGGTATGCATCCGGATGACTACCTGAAGAATCGGTAGTTTCCGAACTATCAACCCCTACTTATAGAAGTACTTTAACTTACGAGGTTACACAAATGCCTTCACTCGCACCCGGCGTACAGAGTAATACTCTTGCCGCATTCCCGCAGATTGCATACGACCGCACTGCTATCGTGGAATGGCAGTGCAACACTCCAGCTCTAGAGGAACTTTGCGACTTTCGTCCGCTGCCTCGTCGGTCTGGTCGTACCATTCAATTCTACGGTCAGCAGCCGTTTGTAGCTGCAGGAGCACCCGTCTCCGAGGCAGTTCCGCCTCCTTCCCTTTCTCTGTCGCAGGTCTACAGTGATGCATTTGCTGACGAGTACGCTGACTGGATTGGCATCGACAACGTGGCTCAGACCATGTTCCTGTCCGACATTACTCTGGATGCCACGCGCAACCTGAGCTATCGCGGAGCCCTTACGGCCAACCAGATTGCATTTAATGCTTTCGACTCGGCCTCCAGCGCCCAGTCTGCTGCCCGTATCGACTTAGCGGACAACGAATTCCTGCTTTCGAACACCATCCGTAAGGGTGAGGCTCAACTGATGGGTAACGCGGTCCCCGGAAGAAACGATGGGATGTACTCCACAGTCATGCACCCCTACATGGTTTACGACTTCATGTCTGATAACTCTGCCGGAAGCGCAGTTGACACCCTGAAGCGTACTCAGGCTGGTGTCTCTACCATTCAGGCGGGTATGAACAAGGGCTATCAGGTTCTGGAATGGGCGGGTTGCCGTATCATCCGTACCCCGACTGTAACCTCCTTTGCGAACTACCCCTCGACGGGTAAGGTTGGTTACGGCTGCTACACCGTTGGCCGCGAAGCGATGTTGGCTTCTGAGCTGATGGGGCAGAAGGCTCCGCGTAACCCGAGCTTCAAGGTCAACGTCAAGTACTTTGGCGATAGCGACATCGACCTGAGCAACCCCTGCCTCCAGACCCGCGCCATCGTCAGCTATGACTGGTTCTTGGGAGTGGTGGCACGCCCGAATACGAACGGAACTCCGGGTTTTAGAAGGGTTCGCGCTGAAGTTTCGGCTGTCTAATTTTTAACCGGGGGTGGAGTACCACCCCCTTGAAAAAGGAATAATACAATGGCACAGACGCCTCTAGCTTTCCAGTCTCAGGTATTCGGTAACATCGAGAAGACCCTCGCAGCCAATGCGACGGGTACCTCCACTACCGAGACCGCGTTCATGGTAAATGGTAACTCCATTGCCGGAATCTCCTCTTTTGTTCTTCCCTTGTCACTGGGCAACCCCGGTATCTTCGTCGCGGGGTCTTATGCTCTGGGCACGCTGGCTTCGACGGGTCTTCCCTTCAAGCTCCGGGCCTATGGGTTTGCCAAGACGGGCGCATCCGAAAACCTGACCATCAACATCTATCAGGTTCCGGCTGCTTCCATCTCTGGCTTGACCTCCACCAGCTTCACCGGAGCCACCAAGATTGCCACCACAGGCGCTCTGGCGGTTAACAGCACCACGGGCTGCTTCTACTCTGAACTTACCCTTCAGGCAGTTGCCACCAGCGGTACTGCTGTTACCCTGCAGGGTTTCCAGACCCACCTCGTCAACGAAGGCACCTTGGTTAGCCCGGTCATCTTGACTGCCTCACCGAGCGGTCTCTACGGCGAAGGCGACTTGAACTTCTTCGTGACCTCGACTCTGTCGGTCGGCCACGCTGGTGACACAGTCACCCTGATGGGTCTGCAGATTGAGTCCCTTGGATAATTCGTATTAACGCTGCACCTTTAAGGCAGACTCAAAACAGGGTCTGCCTTTTTTACTAGGAGAGAACTATGCATAACCTATGGAAGCGCCCCCAAGCATACCTTGTGCGTCACGGTGAGACGGTGCTCAACAAATCGAACTGCTGGAGAGGCTGGCAGAATCCGGTATTGAATGAAGCGGGTGAAGCCGCCGCCGAGGCTATCCAGAACTTCTTCTCCTACGAGGAGATTGGCAAGGTGGTCAGCTCCGACTTGACCCGCGCCATGCAGACCGCCCAGTACGTCTTAGATACTGGTAACGTGGTTATCCCTTATGTCAGCCCCGACCCCAACCTGCGTAGCTGGGCTATCGGTGGCTTCGCCGGGATGGAGAAGACCAAGGCCAACATCGCTAAGTTTGAGTATTATGTGAACCATGACACCGAGGTCATCCCGGAGACTAACTACGGGTTGCCCGGTGAGTCCCTGCAGCAGTTTCGCGAGCGTAATAACTGCATTCTCGACTATGTGCTGAACCCCGTACAAGGGCTCCCCACCGTCATCGTGGTGCATACCTCGAACATCACCGCCTTCCACCGCATGGTACATGAGCTGGAAGACAACAACGAAGAGGTCGCGGACATCATCGAGCCGGGTGGCATCATCGGCGTCTATGTGGATACCGATGGCAACATCGATATCAAAGCCCTGATGGGTGAAACTAATAGTGAGACTACACCTGAGGCCAGTTAAATGGTCAACCTTGTCGCCTTCCTCCTACTGGTGGTTGTGATAGGGTACCTCAGTTTCAAGGAGAGCAAACATGGCTAATATCTTACCGCAGCACTTTGACTCCGATAGCTTTCTTCCAACCGATGTGGCTCTATCTAAGTACAAGGCGGAAAAGATAGAGCCCCAGTTAGAGCAGTACCGTCTGTTCGACCACGACTCCTTCAAGGACTTCCAACGGCGGAAGGGTCAGGTCATCCACTCCTCCCGGTTCATCTTACAGCTCAAGAAGCTGATACCTATGCTGGTAGTGCAAAGACAGGTCAACTATGAGAATGACTGGGGTCTGTACCTGCAGCGGGATAACAAACTCATCTTCCTCTGTCAGGTAAGTAAAGGCTGGCTCACGGAGTTTTCCTACACTACCGTCGATGAGAAGAACCTCCCCGACGAGCCCCGCTGGGGTTGGCGACATGTCCTCACCCGGCTGATGGGTAAGGGTGTCCTGTCATGGGATACGGTGATAAAAGAGTTCGGTAATTCTACCGGGGTCAATGCGGAGCGGTGGAATATGTTTACCGCCCCCTATCGTAATCGGCAAGCTTCCGGCACCGCCCACAAGAACCTCATGAACCACTTCTGTGAATAGTTGTGAATAACTGAACTATCAACCTCTCTTAACAGAGAGGTTTTATTTTATGGCAGAACCAACACAGAAAGAACTCATCCGCGAGACCGTGAAAGAGTTGTTCAAGGAACTCGGACCCGTACTGCAGTCCATCGCCCTAACCCCGGAGAAGCTCCGCGAAGCTCAGAAGCCCTACGAAGACCCGGCAGAACTTGCCCGTGAACTGCGTGAGCAGCAGAACTGGCGTCGGCAGGAGAACGAGAAGGACAAAATTAAACTGGAGCGGCAGTCTCATTGCCCCCACAAGGACAAGAACGGCAAGTGGGCTATCTCGCTTGTGCATAACTACCATGACCATATGCCCCGTGGTATCTGCCCCCTGTGTGAGGCTTTCATCCATCCAGCGTACTGGGATTACCGCCCGGTAGCTCAGCCCGATGGCTCTATCAAGGACGAAGGTTACATCGTCAAGGAGCACCCGCTGTATCACGTCGTTCGCACTCTAGAGAGCTTCTAAGTGCGGTACTGGATGTTGATGGTGAAACTGTACTGGAACCTCTTCTGGGACACCCTATGGTGGAGTGTCTCGATGTGGTTCGGTAAGTTTTGAACTACCGACTCCTATATTAGGCGGCATCTTCAACATGCCGTAACTAGGGAGCCTCAGGCGAACTAGTCCAAAAGGAAAATTATGGCAAACTTGGTCTCGTCAAAGGGATACACTTCCTCCAGCCGTGGAGCAGACGCTCCGGGCGCATATTCCATTGTCCTTGCGCAGGACTTTGGTCAGCTCGGCGGAGCCGCTCCCGCCCTCGCATACAACGCAGGTCAGGGCTCACTGGGCTCCGGTACTGCTCGTTGCTGCGTCACATGGGTTACCGCTTACGGCGAATCTCTCCCCTCGGCAGAAGCAACTGTCTCCATCTCCGCAGGTTCGGGCGCTTTCACTGCCACCATGCCGACCGTACCGACCAACGGCGCTGCCGTTGTGGGTTGGAGGGTGTATAGCTCTTCGGGTGGCGCAGGTAGCTGCTTGCTGAACGCTGCTGGTACCACGCAGACCATGTCCAGCTTCACGGTGAACGTCCTTGGCGGCGGAACCACAACCATCAATGCCTTCCCGATTGCCACCACTGCCGTACAGGTTCAGACCTATGGAGCGGGTCAGGCCGAGCAGGTCGCCAGCATGTCTGGTATCCAGTTCCCGCTGCCTTCGGTGAGTGCTAACAGCTCTTATGACTACCCGGTAATCGTTCCCAACAGTGGCTCTCTGTGGCGCGTCAGCAAGCCTGTCTCCTTCGCCCGTCCTAATCAGGTGGTTGACACCACGGGTGTGGTCGCCGCAACTTGTGACGTGATACAGCCGATGTACCCCGGTGTTAGCCAGTCGGTGACTGCTGGATTCGGTATCTCCGCGCTGATGAGCCTCAACGGCTACCTCTACTGGTGCACCACGTCTGGTACGACTGCTTCTACCTTCATCGGTAGCGGCTCGTTCAACCAGACCAAGGGCGCAACCACAACGGACGGGTCGGTAGTGTGGACATCGCTGGGCAAGGCTTGTGTTATTGCTCTGCGCTTTGCCAACTCCTCGGGCTCCGCTTCATACCCTGTGGCTCAGGAATACGACTTCTTCAGTAAATGAGTCGGATTCCTAACTAACCTGTGGGCTCTCTTCGGGGAGCCCATTTTACCAGATGAGGACAGCACATGATTTACTTAACCAATGGCCACATCCAGACCGCCAACAACGTGCCTATCACCCCCAATGGGTACATCGAGTTGTACCTCAACATTGACGCGCAGGTGATAGCTGCTCCTTACGGGGTTGTGTTAGGCGGCAACACCAACGCTGTCCGGTTTTACTTTGATTCTAATGGCGACTTAGTAACCCCCGCGCAGGTCTGGTCGAATCTGGAACTGAACCCCCAGAGCAGCAACGGCTTGGGCACATGGTACATCGTGAACTTCTACGATTCGAACGGTACCCGCCTTAATAACGCCCCCCAGAACTGGATGTTCAACGTGGCGGCGGGTAACTCCGTAGACATCGGCACGATGACCCCCATCAATGCGGCGACCATCTATTACCCGGCTCTCCCCGCTGCTGTCTCGGTGTACTCCACCAACTCAGCCAGTATCAATAACACCACTCTGATGACCACCACGCTACAGCAGCCCATGACCGTCTCTGTCTACTTATACCAGTCGGGTGCTGGTGCGAACGGAACTGTCGCAGCCACTGCGTGTGTAACCATCGAATGGGTAGACCCTTCAGGAATTAACTACTGGACTACCAGCCAACTCAGTATGCTCAACTCGATAGGTGCAAACTCCCTGAGCGCCACCAAAGCGATATTTTGCGTGGCTGGCACCACGGTGTCTTACTCTGTGGCCTACACATCAGGCTCGGGTTTCACTACGCAGCCCAGTTACGGAGTTTCAATCCGGTTGGAGCAATAAATGATTAGTCTTATCAACGGGCACATCCAGACCGTCAACAACCTACCTATCCAGCCGCTGGGGTACATGGAAATGTACCTCAACATGGATGCCTCTGTGCTGGCCGCTCCTTATGGGTTGGTCTTAGGGGGCACCAAGAATGCAGTGCGGTTCTACTTCGACTCGAACTGCGACATCATTACCCCCGCTCAAATCTGGAGCAACATCGAGCTGAACCCACAGAACATTACTTCGGTAGGCACATGGTATGTGGTCAACTTCTATGATTCGAATGGCACCCGGCTCAACAACGCTCCGATGAATTGGGTCTTCACTGAGATAGCAGGAAGCTCGGTGGACATTGGCACAATGACCTCCATCAACCAAGGGACGGCCTACTACCCCACCCTCTCATCACTGGCTGAGGGGTCTTTCTCCTCACCTCCTCCGATTGGTAACGTAACTCCGAACACCGGAGAGTTTACGTCGATTGACATACTTGGAGCACCCTCGGGGAGCGTGGTAAAAGCGGATGGCACCGGGTATGTGAGTCTCGGCTCCGCTGCCTATGTTGCCACCACCACGTTTGATAATGCTGGAGCGGCAGCGACAGTACAGAGCAACCTCAACACTGAGGCTGCAACCAGAGCCGCCGCTGACCTCACTAACGCCAATGCTATCTCTGCTGAAACCTCCCGAGCTGAAGCGGCTGAGGCTCTCCTAGCTCCTAATGCGAGCCCATCGTTTACGGGTACTGTAAGCGTTTCTGGAGGGCAATTCTCCGGACCGGGCACAGGCTTGACCGGAACAGCCGCAAGTCTAAACATCGGCGGCACCGCCGCTGGCTTATCAGGCACTCCAACTCTACCTAATGGCACTCTTGCTACCACACAGACAGCAGGGGATAACAGCTCTAAGGTGGCGACTACAGCCTATGCTGATGCTAAAGGGAAGGTCAACAGCGGCGGCGGGGGTGCCATCGCGTTGTATGGCTCTGGAACCAGCACCACGGTATCCCCATCGCCCAACATCTACACTAATGGCGCGGCGGGGTCTTTGTATCTAGGCAACCCCAACACAGCCACCTCGGGCACGAACTACAACTCACCCAGCTATGCACTTTTGGGTTCCTATTGGGCTGGGACGATGGGGGAACCCGATAACTGGTCATTGACGGTGGTCGAAGGTACGGGGACAAACCCCACCTCCACATTAACCTTGAGTCAGTCAGGCAGCTCCGGCACAGCATCCGTCTCGATTCCTTATTTAGTGACTGTTTCATCGTTGGCGACAAGTAGCCTCACCATTGGTGGAACCAGCATCGCAAGCATCTACGTACCCCAGACAACCACGGTCAACGGACATGCGTTGAGCGGGAACGTTACGGTAAGCGCGTCCGACCTTACCACCGGGACGTTACCCCACGCCCAGCTCCCAGCCCTCCAAAGTGGCGACATCCCGGCTAATGCGGCGAACACAAGTGGGATTGCCGCACTGGCCTCCAATTTAACCGGAACCCCCAACATCTCGGTGGGAACCATCACTGCCACAGGTGCCATAACCACCCCCGTCGTCGGGGGCTATCAGGTAGCCGGGACAACAGTCCTGAACACGGATGGAAACAACACCAATGTGTCGTCACAGACTAGCTCTGGCGCGGTCGTCCTCAAGACCAATGGCTACCAAGCCTCACTTAGTAATGCTGGTGTGTTTTCTGCCTCGTCATTTTTTACCACAGGGACAGTCTCCGCCCCTAACCTGATTACCACCTCGCAGGTCGGAGGGTATAACTTCCGGAACCGCCTGTACAATGGCGACCATCGGGTCAGTCAGCGTAATGGGACTTCAACCATTACATTGAATTACGCATCAGGATACGCCACCGACCGCTGGAATGTGGCCTCGTTCGGTGCGGCGAGTAACGGTGTGCTCACCGCGACTCAAGTCGCATCTTCGAATCCGGGGTTTGCATGGGACTTGCGTATTGTGGTTGGAACGGTGAGAACCTCACCCGCAGCGGCGGATAACTTTCAAGTCCTTCAAACCATCGAGGGGCAGAATATTGCTGACCTTGCTTGGGGCACCTCGTCAGCCCAATCGGTTACGCTTTCGTTCTGGGCTTATACCACGGTGGCGGGAAACTACTGTGTCGCCCTGAACGGCTCCACGATGTCCTATGTTGGGTTGTACTCACTCACCGCTAACTCTTGGCAGCAGGTTATTGTCGCCATCCCCGGTTGCACCACAGGGACTTGGGCTACCGATAACACGGCGGGTATTAGTATCCATTTTGACATGGGCGGAGGCTCTAACTTCCAGACGGGTACCACAGGCTCATGGCAGACGGGTGGCTACTATTCTTCTACAGGCAGCGTGGTGCGATTCGCCCAAAACTCTGGTGCGAGCTTCTTCTTTACCGGAGTGCAGCTTGAGCCGGGTGCAACGGTTACTCCGTTCGAGCGTAGGCCAATCGGAATCGAGAATGACCTATGCGCCCGGTACTACTACAGGACGCCATGCAATGGAGCACCTTCCGTGCTCTCGGCTTTGGCCACCGGATACCAAACCTCAACCACTAACACTCGTGGGTTCTTCCAGTTCCCGGTGGAGATGCGAACCACCCCGACGCTAAGTGCTCCGGTCACGTTGTCTGCAGGTATTCCCGGCGCGAGTGCCACTATCTCCGCCATCGCTGATTCGTACTGCACCAACAAAACTGCGCTGGTCGATTACACCTCGGGCACACAAGGCTCAGGCAGTGCCCCGGCCACCATTCAAACGGGCGCTTCTGGCGGCTACCAAGAATTTATAGCGGAGTTCTAATGGATTACACGTACCAACGAATCGTTGACATCTCTGGCAATCTCATGACATGCATCCGGCGTCTGCCCGATGGGGCTATCATCCCGGCTGACCCGGCTAACGTTGACTATCAAACCTATTTAGTGTGGGTGGCGGCGGGTAACACCATCGCCCCCGCGAGCTAAGGACATTATGGCAAATCCACTTATCACGATGAGCACGACCATGGGGCAGATGGCCGACCAACTGCGCCTCCACACCAAACTGCAGAACTTCTTCGCAGTCGGCGGCATCACCGGAGAGCCGATGGCAGGTATCGCCAACCGGGTCATGCAGATGCTATTCACCCGCCGCATGCCGTGGAAATTTAACGTCGCGGAGTACGCTCCGGTGCCTTGGGGCTCGGGTAACTTTATGGTAACCCAAGCTGGATGGCAGGACGTCAAGTTCGCGGGAGCTTCCTGCTTTGTGCTCCAACCGACATCCGCCAGTACCACTACCAGTGGGCTCGGCGTCGGCGGCGTGGGTGTGGACTTAGCTCCTACCACGGTCAACAATTTCACTTACAGCCCGGTTAACGGAGGCACAGCGGGAGTCAGCATCATCCCCTCCACGGGACTGATGTCGGTGCAGACTATCGACCCCCATCCCTTCCAGACGGCCAATCTTACCGGACCCCCGATTTACCTGACGGGGCTAAGTAACCCTGCGTTCAACTCGACCTATACTTACAACAACCTGCTGGGTACGGCATCTTGGACTGGCGGCTACCAACTGTTGGGCATCCAGAGCCCCTACAACTTCACGGTGCAGGGTATTCAGGGCGCTCAATACGCGAGCATCACTTACATCGCCGCGTCTGGTGGTATTACCACGGTAGCTTGCGCTAACACTTTCAGTGCTGGCGATATTTTAACGTTCTCTTCCATCGCGCACAATTCGGGATTGAACGGACAAGTAATCACTGTGCTTACCGCCACAACAAGTATCATCACCTTTGCTACACCCTCAGGTGTGACCATCACCAACGAGGGTGACCTTGGGTATGTGTATGCCGCACCATCCGGAGCGCCCGGTATCTTCAACTTCTCGTGGCTGCAGAGTGCCAGCATCTTCGACCTCAACTCGCAGTCCTTCCCTCCACCGATTGACTCGATTAATGCGGTGCAGAGCAGGGCGAAGGAGTACAGCACCACCGGGGATAAGATTGAAATCGCTCCCGTCTGCGACTACAACAACGGAGTGATTAAGTTCCGTCTCTCTGAGCCGCTGGGTAACTATCCGTGGGGCTTCAGTATGTCCATCCAGAAGAGAGCGCCTAAGATATTTCAACCCGGTGATATCTTCCCGTGGCCGGACGAGCTAAGTTACGTTATTTTTGAAATGTGTCTCTGGCAGGGCATGCGGATGGCGTATGGGATTGGTGAAGGTGAGACTCAAGCCCAGATGCAGAATGCGATGGCGTCCGTTATGGCTGCGCTCGAAAGTCAGGACAGAGAAGAAAGCGGGTTCAGTTTTGCCCCTGATTTCAGCTTGATGCGATAGTGGCAATTGAGAAGTAAAGTAACTTTCTAACCCCCGCAATAACTGTGGGGGTTTTTTATCGACTATTCGCCTCGTTAGTAGAGCAACCGCTCTACTAACGAGACAATTCATGTTCTACACCTATATGTGGCTCCGTGAGGACGGGTCTCCTTACTACGTCGGTAAGGGTAAGAATCGCCGAGCTTTCGCTAAGTTCAATCACCATTGTGCCCCTCCGAAGGATAAGTCAAGAATCACCATCTACCCAATGCCCGACCAAGCTACCGCCTTTGCCTATGAGATTTACCTCATTGACTTCTTTGGTCGCAAGGACTTAGGCACGGGCTGTCTTAGAAACATGACTGATGGTGGTGATGGGCGTAGAGAAATCTCCCCCGAGACGAGAATCAAAATGACAGCCGGGTTAAGAAAACCCGAAGTACGGGCTAAAGCCAGTAAAAGGTCGAGACTTCAATTCACCGACCCAGAGCAACGGTATGCCGCAGGTAACGGCAACCGGGGTATAAAACAAACTCCAGAGCGCATCGCTAAGTCAGTTGAGGGAAGAAAAGGATACACCCACTCCCCTGAAACTAAAGCTAGGATAGCCGCCTCCCTAATGGGTCATGTGTGTCTGAATACCAGAGACGAACAAGGCCAGTTTGTACGAAAGGACTCACATGTCTAAAGCTGCCCCCGCGCCTAAACCTCTAGTAATAAGCTGGTTTTGCTCTGGTTTTTATACCTATCGTTCCCAGCTCTTCGCGCCCTTCAAGAGCATCGGTGTTAATATCATCGCCTTCCACGACTCCGTCCTCGACGGAGCTGACATGGAGCTGACTGACCTCTTAGAGTGGCAACAGCGCCCCGGCTTTAGCCGTTACTGTACCCAGAAGCTGAATACTGGTGAGGTTATCAACCAGTTCTACTCTGCTCGTACCCTCAACGGCACCCTCCTGACCATGTTCGACAGCAACCAGAGGCTGGCCTCCTTTACGCCTACCTCGATTACCACCATGATTCCTAAGGGTACTACCGCGCAGGGGTATGTTAACCAAGTGGGTAACACCACCTACTTCTACGATGGCTATGAGGCGCAGCGTTACGACCAGACCTATGGCTTGGCTCCGAATGGCATACTCACCCCAACCTTCCCGCTGACCATCTCCGCTACTGGGGGATGGCTCCCCAGCACCGCTTACACCGCTGGGTCGGTGCTCCTTGATTACAACGGTTGCATCCAGTACTCAGGTTTATCCAACGGAACCTCGGGACAGTTGCTGCCCGTGTGGTCAACCCTCGCGGGTTCCACCACCGCCGATGGCACCACCCTACGCTGGGAGAATCTAGGGACGGTGGGAGTGTGGTACCCCAACGCTGTCTACACCATTCCATCGGTCATTCTGGATTCCAACAACAACCTCCAGATGATTAAGTCATCGACCCCTGTCCTAGCTTGGAGTTCCAGCACCGCCTATGTGCAGGGCAATATTGTCCTGTACAACGGCACCTACTGGACTGCGCAGATTGCGAACACGGGTGTTACCCCCAACGGCATGGTGACTTCTTCCACCGTTTCAGGTGGTACCACCACTTACGTCTACACATGGTTCGAGACTGGAAGTCCTATCTCGGCAGGAGCTACCGAGCCTGTTTGGGCGACAAACATCGGCGGAACAACGGTGGATGGTTTGATAACGTGGCAGATGATTGGTCCGGGCAATATCGTTGCCTCCTCAGGCTATAGCTGGGGTGAATGTATCCGGACGATGGATGGGCACTTGTCCACCATGTCACAGCCGACCACAAACACAGGTCCGTTGCTTGGTGGGTCACTCATCACGCCATCTCAGATTTCTCAATTCCAAATCAGCAGCAATACCGTGTTGTTCACGGGGAACCAGACGTTCGCACCGGGGGAGCAAGTTTATATCCAAGGCATGACCACAGGAACCTACCTTAATGGTCAGACTTTAACCGTGCAGACATCCACTCCTCCTGCGGTGGTAGAGGGAACAGCGCCACCGTCAATGGGTACTTTCCCCTTTCCGATAGCTAGTCTCACCGCAGCCACAGCCATGGGCTTCACGGGTATTTTGGTGACCTTATCCACCCCTGACCCCAATATTGCAATTGGTCAGAGCGTCACCATTGCGGGTAACTCAGTTTGGTCGGGCACTGGATATGTTGACACGGTTAGCAGCTCCACCCAATTCGGAATTAGTTTGGTGGGAAGCTACAGCGGAACGGCTTCGGGAGGAACCGCAACCTTACCAGCGCCCGTGGGTGGCTTCACGGTTGCGGTAACCAGCAACATTTTGACTGTAACCATGACCAACACCTTTCAGCCGGGAAATCAACTAGTGCTGAACGGCTTCTCCACAGCAACGTGGCTGAACGGACATACCATTACAGTGGCGACGTCATCTTCGACGCAGTTCACGGCTCCGTTCACCCACGCCAACTACACCGCAGCCACCGACACTGGAAACTTCACTGTGATATCACAGTTCACCGCATCATCACCGAGTTTCACTCACGCCAACGTGGGGCTGACGAACGATGTGGGAACAGTAACTCCGGTGTTAGGCATCTTCTCGGGACATGGTATCTTGGACAGTCGCTGCAGTGGCTCCTGCGACATTGCCGAGGTGTTTGTCTACGGTACACAGGTGGTACTCACTACCTCACCACAGAACTTCTTCCCCGGCAACTCTATCCTCATCTCCAGTTGCACTAATGCTACCTTCCTCAACGGGATGACGTTACAGATTGCGGAGGCGACTTCGACCTCACTGACCTGCTACCTGACAATACCGGGAGTAACCAGCTATGGTCCGACGATTGACTTCGGGATAGCCACCTTCTGCGCCATTGAAATCTACCGTACCGCCGATGGCGGCGGGGTGTGGTACTTGGCGGGGGCGGTGCCTAATCCGGGGCAGTACAATCCATGGAGCTTTGTGGACATTTACTCCGATGGCGACCTCAACCAGCAGATGGTCGCGCCTCTATCCCACCAAAATGACCCACCACCGGGTGAGGGGAGCATCGCCACTCCCAGTGTAGTACCGACCCTATGCGCTTATTGGCAGGGTCGGCAATGGGTAGCCGCGCAACAGTATCTGTACTTTGACGCTGGGGCGGACTGCCAGAACGGTGACCCGCATCAGTCATGGCCTCCCGCCAACCGCTTTGAGTACAGCAGCACCATCACCGCGTTGGCCGCACTGGGTAACACCTTGTTGGTCTTCCTTGCTGATAAGGTATGTTGCGTCCGAGGCGGACCCCAGACTCTGAGCTTCTACCCCGACACCATCATGACCAACTTCGGGGTGTCGTCGGCCAACTGTCTCTTCCAAGATGGTCAAGAGCTGTATGTCCTTTCCACCCAAGGTCAGATTTACTCAATGTCCGAGGGTGCCAAGCAGAACGAAGGCTTGAGGATAGCTGATTACATCGCGAACAACTTCCCCACGCCTAGCTCCTATGTCACCTACCACCGCAATGGCAACGATGTTGGACTCTACCTGTGCAACGGCACTACCCAGATGCTCAGGTTCGGTCCAAACGTCGGCGGGTGGTCAGTGCCTTACTATCCGGTGGGTGGCTGCACCGCGCTCAACTCGGTGGAGACCTCTATCGGAACTTACTCCTTGCTAACGACCAACAGCAGCGGCTACATCTTGGCTCGGAACTTGTCGAGCTGGCAGGATGACGGGGGCACCTACACCAACCCGACCAATCCCAACACGGTGTATGTCAACATCGGCTCCATCACCGTCTCGCAAGCGGGTGAGCCACTGGTGCCTGTGCAGCACATCATTGGTTACTTCGATACCGCCGATGGGGCGCAGCCCAGCATCTCGATACTACCTAACGAGATTGCGGACACTGGCTTAGGGTGGATAGCGATTCCCCCGGATGCGATTATCCCGGAGCCGCCGTATGGAGCGTTGCCTTCGACCACCTTGCAGCAGCTACGCTACCCGATTAACATGTGCAACTCGGTGACCAGCCAGTTCATGCACCACTTGCAAATTAAGATTGCGTTCCCGAGTACAAACTCACCGCACACGATTAAGACCTTGTGCATAAAGTTCGACCAAGAATAGCCGAGGAGAAGACACATGAAACAAGTAAACATCTGGGAGACGGGGTCGATGGATAGACCCCCGGAACCCTTCCATATCGGCGATAACAGTAACCAACTGCTGCAACAGTTGAAAACGCAGATTAGTCGTCAGCCAACCAGCACGGCGGCAGCTCCCCGTGCTTTGAATCTACACGCTTCCCTGCCTCAACCCGTCTCCAACATCACGGTGAGCCGTCAAGCTATCTCCGCTACCCAGCATAAAGTAACGGTACGATTCACCCCGACCGGAGGCGACACCCAGTTCAAGTCGGCTAATGTCTACCTGAAGCAGGGGAATGGCACACCCAATCTGGTAGCCAGCACGGAGGGTAACTCGGTCAGCTTCGTGACTAATAAGAGCCACCTGTCCAGCAACCTCATTGTGCAGAGTGTGGGGAGTGTGGCCAGCATCCCGGTTGTCCACAGTCCAACCAAGGTTATCTCCCTAAAATAACAACTATGGAGTCCATAGGTATGGACTCCATTCAAGAAATTCCTACCACCGAAGTTGAGAACCCCACGGAAACGTGGACATTCCGGCTCGCCGCAGAAGAAGATTCCTCAGACTTCGCCGACTGGACACTCAACAATAACAAGATACCCCGCAAGGACATCGTGGCGATTATGGGGGAGAACAACCCCACCGCCAAGTCCTTTGTCATTGAACACAAGGGTAAGGTAGCTCTCTACGCCCCCTTCTACTGCCAGCTTAATTTAGGCTTCATCGGCTTCAACCCGGAGGTTACCGGGAAAGAACGCCTCAAGGCACTGGAGAAGATGCTTTGGTGTGCGGCGGAGTTCGCCTATGACCATGGCATCCGCGAGATAACCGTACAGACCTCCAAGGATTACCCCATCGGCAAGTGGGCGCTGAAGCATGGCTTCGAGCCTGAGTCTCGCACCACCTTCAAGTTCCGCGTTACCCCACTAGTCAATCCCTTTAAGGAGCTGTTATGCGTATAACAATCAATCCGACTTTAGACATGGAAACAATGACGTGGCTTCCTGCGGAGACCTATGAGTACACGGGTTTAGTTATGCTCTGTTGCTCATCGGCTGACCCTGACGAGAAAGAAAATGAAGACGCAACTCTAGCGATGACCAAGACGCTACAGGCGGACTACTCGATATCGTTCGGCAAAAACCAAGCGATTCTCAATAACCTCACCACCGCCCTGAACGCGCAGATAGCTAAGCCGCAAGGTTACTCCACCCCGGAGCTAGACGCTCTCCGGACAGGAGCCATGGATACCACGTCCCGCCAGTTTAGCGAAGCACGGGGTGCCGCAGGTGCCTCGGCTGCAAGGTATGGCGGTGATGTCGCCTCTGGAGTTACTGGCCAGCTTATGGGTGGCATCGACGCCGCTGAGGCATCGACCGAGAGCAATGAGCAGAACACCATTGCCATCTCCAACGCCGAGCGCCAACAGCAGAACTACTGGGCTGGTATCTCCGCTCTCGGTAACACTGCCGCCGCGTATAACCCCACCGGGTATGCCGGGGCAGCTTCGAGCAGCTCCAACGCCACCACCAATGCAGCTAACGCTGTACTCAGCGAGGAACAGGCTGGGTGGCAGGATGTGGGCGGCATGATGAGCGGTATCGCAGGTATGGGTATGGCTGCAGGGAGCGCCATGACAGGCGTCGGAAAGATGGAGGGTAACTAACATGGCTGAACCAATCGCAACCCCAGCCGACCAGAATATCTCGGCGGTAAACAACATCCCGAACCAGATGGGACAGGGAGTCGCCGACGCTAACGTTCCGGCTATGGATAACACAGCGGTGAATGCGGTGGCCAACTCCACCCCCATCGACCAGTACAACAGCATTGGCAACCCGATGCAGACTCAGGCCGCTGCCGGACCTTCACAGGTCGGGATGCCAGCTCCTCAGCCCACACCTATTTCTCCTGACCAGCCGCATGCCCGTCTGATGTCCATGCTGCAGGGACTGTTCGTTGGCGTCGGAGCCTTTGGTAAGGCTATTGCCACCCACGGTAAAGAGGGTGGTGTGCAGGACGTACAGCAGTACTACGCCGAACAACAGCGGGAGCAGATTCAGAAGCAGCAAGCGGAACAGCAGAAGCAAGAGTCCGACATCCGCATCAAGTCGATGACCGCGCAGATGCACATCAACGAGATTAACCTGCAGAAGAGTCTGCTGACCTTCCCGATGGAGATTAAACAGGCGCAGTTAAGCCTGTTGAACTCTACCGTGGATGCCTTCACCAAGACTTATGACGAAGGCTCGAAGATGGGCTACGACATGGACGACCCCGCCCAGTCTGCGCAAGCCAAGCAGCGGATGGGTATCGGCGATGCGGCCAACCAGCCGGGAGCCTTTACCGTACCCTCGACCGGGGATATGCGGACGGCTGATGTGATGAAGGCTATCCAGAGCAGTATCCCAGCGGGTAAGTCGATGACCGACTATACCTTCCTGACGACCCACAACGATAACACGCATGGCAATGGTACTTCGACGGTAGCCGTACCGAATGACTCCGCGTACATGAAGATGCCAGCCACCCCCCGCCAGATTAGTACCTCTCAGGCGGAAGTTAAAAGCATGCTGGCACAGGCACAGCAGTTGGGCTTGGGCGATGACCCGCAGGTCAAGCAGCTACAGGGTCAGTTCCAGAACTTTTCGAATGCCCTCGCCGCCGCTCAGAAGAACGGAGCCCCGATGCCTTCTACCCTCGATGTGCACATGATGCACATGTCGGTCGTCGGACCCTTGGCGACGTTAGTCGCGGGTGGTTTGAAGGCTAACCAAGACGCCAAGGACATCGCCCAGACCAAGGACGCGCAGCTTAAGGTACAGCCGCCCTCACAAGGGGTACTTGCTGCCTTCGCTAAGACAGTCTCTAGCCTCAATGTTATCCCGCCTAAGGAACGTCAAGGGTATCTGGCGGAGGGTACTCAGGCACGCACCGTCGATGAGCTGGACAAGGTTCAACAGGCGGTCATGCAAGCGGCTAATAGGTATGAGATGAAGAACGCTACCATCTCGGCGGCTCGGATTCAAGCGGCCTCGAATAAGGAAGCGGCCTTTGCCAACGCGGGACTTACCGCCAACGAGAAGCTATGGACTGACCCGCAGCATGGCTACCTGAACACGGTACAGAGCACTAACCAGCTCCGCGCAGGTCTTACCGCCGCCAAGGATGGTAATGGCTTGATGACCTCGTTCGCGCCCACCATGGCGGTTCTAGGCATCAACGTCAGCCAAGGTGTGCATCGCATCTCCCCCGCCGAAGCTCAAGCGGCTAACTTACCGGGCGGATGGGCGGAGCAGTTCAACGCATGGCTCACTAAGGCTACCACCGGGAAGATGTCCCCGCAGCTCGTCGCCGAGGGTCAGAAGCTGGCCGACATTCTACAAGACAACGCCTACACCAAGGCGCTACAGGGCGCTCAGGTGACCAGCAATGGTCACAGGATTCCGGCTGCGCAGGTTCCGGCGACTTATCGGGATGGGTCAATCACCACGCTGGATAAGGCAGTGGCTGAGAACAACCGTCACATGCAAGCCCAGATTCCTCCACAGGGAGCCCGAGGTTACATCCGGGGTAGCGATGGCCGTAACTACTGGTCAGCGGACGGACGCACACCCATCATGAATAACGGCGAACCAGCGGTGGCAGAGTAATGGCTAACCTAACGTTCGACCCCACCTCATTCGTGCCTCTGGCGGCGAGCCACCCTGTCAACCAACAGTTGGCCTCCGCCGCGCAGGGTACCACGCAACCGACGCAACAGGCGCAGCCTAACCAGCAGGTACAACCCGCTGTAAGCCACGAGAAGCTTGCCAAGTTCGTCATGGCCGACCCGGAGATGAAAAACCTGCCTACCTCGCAAAAGGTAGAGCAGACCGGGCAAATCATGCAGTTCTTCGAATCGCATCCCCGCTTCGCAGCGGCGTTGCACTCGGTCGTTGACAACTTCTCCGCGTTAGGAGAGCGCGAGTACCAGTTTGGCCACGGCTTGTTGGTCGAAGGAGTCGGTGGCATTGCGCAAGGCATGTACGGCATGGCTACCCATCCGATACAGGCTGGCAACGCGCTGAGTGACCAGTACGACAAGCTATGGGACACCGTGGCAGATGTTGCCCATGGTAGGGGGGAAGCCTCAGTCGCCGGGAATACCTTGAAGGTAGCGGAGCAGATACCTATCGCCGGACAAATCGTGCAGAAGGCGGAGTCGGGGGGCACTGAACCCTTTAACCCACAGGCGATGAACGCCGCAGGTCAGGCTACCTCCTTTCTGGGAATGCCTGAGGGAATCAAGCAGGGAGATGCGGTAGCCGATGCGACCGTAGCCTCGGCCAAGGAACTCTATAACTACTACAAGAATCTGCCCGAGCCACAGCAGCATGTATACACCCCACTGCAGCTCGACCAACCGTACACGCCGTTTGAGCAGCAGCAGAATTGGCTGCGCCATACCGCTGGTATGGTCGAAGAAAAAATACCGAAGACTCCGTTCGATGCTAGTAAGGACATCCACTACGACCCGGCTGCGGACATAGCTCCGCCGACCAAGGTGGTAGCAATCCCCGAGATGGCGGAGCAGTTCAGGCAGACCTACCTTAACTACGCCAAGGCGATGAAAGAGGGTAACTGGGGAGTCGCCGCGAAGCTTGATGAAGAGGCGATGAAGCTAAAGCAGCAGATTATCGCCGCCCAGAAGGAGCAGGGTAAGTTTGTCAAGGCCGACGATGCGACCAAGGCTGCAAATAAGAAGGGTAACACCGTCTATGCCGGGGCTAACCCCGACGAGATAGTCCATGAGGGTAAGCCAGCACCGCAGTACTCCGCAGGAAAGCCTGAGATGGAGCGCCCGGTGGTGGATACCAGCAAGCCCAACGACTATTACTCAGCGGAGCCACCACAGAACGTCACCACGCCGAATCCGGGACTTAACCCAGACCATGTGAGCGGTGGTGTCTATGGTAGCGGCGACATGGAGCTGGAGAACGGTAGCCGTCAAGCTGCAGCTCCTGCCAGCGGGGATTACTCTGGCGACGGTCTCGAAGGTCTGACTCGCGGAGCAGAATCGACGCGGCTCCCGTGGCGCGGTACAGGCGTTCCTGTCGAAGACTTGGACGTCCAAGAAGAGCGCATGCGGAGGTTAGAAAATCTACGGGTCACAGAACCGGAAGGTGAATTCAAGCCGGGGGTAGGACCGGGAGCCAAACTCAATAACGGTGTAGACCGAACATGGAGTCCCCATGACCCTCATACCTCTACCGACCAAAAACCCGCTCCTCACCTTCCTCCGGAAGACTATCGAGACGAGGCGCAGCGAGAGTACGCCCGAAGGTACAAAGGCGAAGGACCGTACCAGAAGCCGCTACCGATACCACCGCCGAATCCATTCCGGATGCCTGAGCAACCGATGCCCACTGAGGCAGAGATTAAGGCATGGCGGGAAGCTCACAGCCAAGAAAACCCACGACTTGAGCCCGTCAAGGTCAAGTCGGTAGAGGAGTCCGACAAGCTGGATAAGGCGTCGGGGGTTAAAGCCACCGAAGTACAGAAGGCGAGTGACCGGGAAGCGCAAGCGAAGCAGGTAAAAATACTGCAGGATGCGCTGGCCGAGTTGAAGAACAAGGCCGGGAACGTCAGGCAGATGCCTGAGCCTAAGGATGAGAACGGTCTCGACCGTGGTCGTTCAGGCTTTGCCAAGGAGATTGACGCTAAAGACAAGAAGACCAGTCTGCAGCAGCAGCAGGTAACTCCACGTCAACGCGGTCCCCAGCTTGTAAAAATCGATAACACCATCGAGCAGATGCAAGAGGCGCTCAACGCCCTGAAGAACAAGGCTGGAAAGGATGATAAGTAATGGGTGAGTTAACGTTCGACCCAAATAGTTTCGTACCGCTAAGCGGAGCCCAACAACAGGCACAGCAAGCACGCCCTGCTCAGGCTCCTGTTGCACCGCAGGGTAAGCCGCAGCTCGTCGCCAGCCACCCGGTGACTAACTACGCGCAGCCTACCTCTTATGACCCGAATAGCTTCCAGCCTACCAATGGGGATGCAGCAGGAGCAGGACTATCGCAGCAGGATGGCTATCAGGTAGTGACCCCGATGCCGGGGGAGAGCTTCGCCGACACCATGGCTCGGGCGCGGCAGCGTCAGGCTTCTCTGAATCCACAGCAAGCGGAGCAGGAGAAGTATGCATCCGAAGGTATTGTAAGGGGCGCGGGTAAGTCGGCGGCTCAGACTTTGACCGCTGTACCGAGAGCTATCCAGCGTCACACGGGTATCAGCGGCGGCAAGCAAGCAGCAGACCAAGCCGACGCCGCGCTTAAGCCGCAGGGCGACCGAGAGCAGCTCGGAGCCACCGGGGAGACCCTGTTGGAATTTGCGATGGGCGATGGAGCCCTCAAAGGACTCTCTACCTCAGCCAAGCTGGCGGAGGCGGGGAAAGCCATGCAGTTCTTTGAGCAATACCCGAGGCTGGCTCGTATCGTAGAAGCGGGTATCAAAGGTGGAGTGGTAGGCGGAGCGGTCGGCGGCATCCATGACGGCGTAGACGGAGCGGTTACCGGAGCCGAGTATGGCGCGGCCTTCGGAGCTGGCGGTCAGGCGCTAGGCGAGGGCTACGGGGCAGTCAAAAAACTCTACAATACCGCCGACCCAATGTCAGAGCTAAATCAGGTGCGAAATCGGTCGCTGATTCACAACACCGTAGACATCGCCAACATGGACGAGTCGCAGATAGATAACATGGTCGCATCGGGTCAGCACCCGCAAACGACTGTCCCTGATACCTTCAAGGCGACACTGGAAAGCAAGATACCAGTACGCAGCGCGTTTGACAGCCTGACGGAGTCAGTTGCCAATGATGCCAAGGTAAGGTATCAGGCGGTGGACAAGGCGGCTGGCGAGGCTCTAGGACAGAGCAGCTTCGACCTGAAGGCCGAACGTCGGCAATTGGCTACTGACAAGAGTAAGCTCTTGCAGCTCGGTAACACCGATGCAGATGTCACGCAGCGGGGAAACCTCATTGAGGCTATCAACGATAGTACTGACCGCATCGCTAAGGTCGAAGAAGCCTTGAAGGCGAAAGGCATCGACCTCGAAGGAGCCGACGCCCAATGGCAGAAAGCTCGGGCGTTGGAAGAGGTTGGCAAGATATTTAAAAATCAGAACATCGTCGTCGGCGATGTCACCGCAGGGATGCGTCAGCCTGAGGCCATCAATGTGGACAAGCTGATAATCCAACTTCAGAAGCTGGGGGACAGCACCAAGTATGTACCGGGCAAGGGTAGGCTAATAGAGGGGTCAACCGGGGTCACCAACCGCTTGGAACAGGCGTTGGGTACCGAGGGGGCGCACTACCTGATGGACTCGCTACGGACGGCTCAGGCCAACGGGGTGCATGCCTTGAAGTACACCACCCTCATCAACTCGATACTCAAGTGGTCGGGTATTGGAGCGGCGGCTATCGGGGTCGGAAGACCCGTCTACCACAGGCTAACCGAGTAGGTTCTTTTCCTTCATCTGGTCGAGGGTGTAGTTAGTACTCTCGACCGCTGTCTGGACATCCTTCAGGGCGGCGACGATGCGCTTTACCGCGTCTTCGATAATCCAGACGAAGGCAGCGGCTCCGATGGCGATAAGTATATAAAACATGACTATCAGCTCCTTAAGTATGCGCGACCTGTGTTGGGTCGCGTGGGGCACCTACCTGCCATGGGGGTGCCCCCTCCTTTTTATGCCCCTTTAGTGCACTCGTCACAAGGCGCACCATAACGGTAGCTGCCATCATTCATGGCGATGATAGTGCCGTCCTTCCGCCACTCGTGGGTGACGACCATCGCGGAGAGCGACTCGAAGTCGCGGGTATGGCCGCAGCTATAGGTCAACTCCACCCCCGGAGGCACCTCTCCACCAGCGCGGATGAGTGCCGACTTGACTGCCGTGATGGCTGCTTGGCGGAGTCGCTCTTGCGAGTCACAGAAGTCACACATGCCAGTGTGGACGTAGTCTCCACCCTGCAGCTCGAAGCGTGCCTCTAGATACCCATCCAGATGCTGGCAGTACAAGGTCGCCAGCGCCGGGGTTTGGAAGGACTTGCGGTGTCCACAGCGAAAGTGCACAGTAATCATAATGACCTCCAGAGGATAATAACGGGGACAACGACGCTCGACAACATCAGGATGTCGCCGAGGCTGTAGGCATAGCCTTGGAACTCTATCCAGTCGCACAGGTAGGGATAGCGGGTGTCCGAACAATAGGAGGTATGGTTGGGGTCGGGGCTGATGTCCTCGGCCAGCACGGGCATCCTGCCGTTGCTACAGGCACACACCTTGTTGGCTGCGAGTCCGGAGAGCAAGAGCAGCAGCGCAGTCAGAATGATAAACTTCTTGGTAGCCATCGAAAGTCTCTCTTTCGCTTTGGTCAGCGTCGTGTAGGTGCGCTAACACTTACACGACGCGCTTCTAAGATGTGATGTTCTCAGGCTCCGGACCGTTGCTCGAACCGGAGGACACCGAAGTAACCCACGAAGGTCACTTACGCTTAAGCAGGGTGATGCGCTCATGGACTGCCGATAAGTCAGCCGTGTTCAGATGGGTGTACCTCTGCGACATCAGGATTGAACTATGCCCCAGCGCCCGTTGTAATCCGAATACCGAACCGCCCATCCTCACGTAGTTGGTGGCGAAGCTATGCCGGAAGGCGTGCAGCAGTCTCTCCGGTGCTTTTATACCCAACCGGGTGCAGAGCAGTTTGGTATCCATGTACACGTCGTGGTCGATGAGCGGCGTGCCGACTCGACTCTCAAAGACCCAGTGAGTGTTCTTCCGCTGCTTATACCTCCAGAGGTACTTTCGCAGTTCGTAGCTGAATGGAACCCGTCTCTGTTTATCGCCTTTTCCTACTACCGTGAGCAGTAGGTTGTCCATGTCGATATCAGCCCACTGGAGCCCCAGCGCCTCACCTATCCTTACGCCAGTGTCAGCCAGCAAGAGTAAGAGCACCTGAAGCCTGTGCTGCCCATCTAATCGGGGTTTGTATGCAGCTATCTTTGCAATGTCGGACTGTGAGAACACCTGAGGCACCCGCTGGGGTTCCTTGAGCTTCTTAAGCTTGACATCGGTACCCGTCAGCCAGCGCATATAGGCTTGGACACAGCGGAGCCGATTGTTTACCGACGTAGCAGCGTTACCAGCCTCACGCATCCTGACTACCATGTCAGTAACATCTGCTTGGGTGGGGTTCTCAACATTGAGCCAAACAAAGGCTCCGGTGTAGTTGTCCAGCGTCTTTGGGGATACATTGAGCAGGTATTGACGCTCGCGTAAAAACTCTTCAAACTTGGCGTGCATGGAATCTCCTAATCAGGGTACCAATTTAGGAGAGAGAGTTTTGCTAGACTACGACTAAGTCCAATAGAATCAGAAAGCAAGGAGCCAGCATGGCCGAACGTACCCCGGGTTTATACGCAACGCTTCTCACCAATCAAGGCACCATCGTCTGCCGCCTGTTCGAAAAGGAAGCGCCAAAAACGGTGGCAAATTTCGTGGAGCTTGCCGAGGGCAAGCGCGAATGGAAGGACAGCGTCAGCGGCAAAAAAGGCCCTGGTCCGCTTTACAACGGAACGGTCTTTCACCGCGTGATTCCCGATTTCATGATTCAAGGCGGAGATCCCAGCGGCACCGGTATGGGCGGACCGGGCTACAAGTTCGCCGATGAAACCAAGGGCTCGCCCTTCAAGTTCGATGCGCCCGGCAAGCTTGCCATGGCAAACTCCGGACCCAATACGAATGGTTCGCAGTTCTTCATCACCGTCGCCCCCACCCAGTGGCTCACCGGCAATCACACCATCTTCGGCGAAGTCGTCGAGGGACAGGACGTGTCTAAAAAAATCAGCGCTCTCCCACGCAATCAACAGGACCGCCCCAAAACCGACGTTGTCCTGCAGAGCGTCACCATTGAGCGCATCTAGCTTCCGCAGCGATTCAAGAGCGTACAACAAAACCCCGGGGCCAGAGCCTCGGGGGCATTGTTTTCCCGCGAATCCGCATTACATGCCGATCACAGTAATCAATTCCTTCACGGCGGCGGCGCTCTTATTCAGAGCAGCCTGTTCCTCGGCCGTCAGCTTGATCTCGATAATCTGTTCCAGTCCATTGGCGCCAAGTTTCACCGGCACGCCAACAAACAGCCCGCTGATCCTGTACTCCCCTTCGAGGTGCACGGCGCAAGGCAAGATCTTCTTCTTGTCCTTCAGAATCGCCTCTACCATCTGCACCACCGAGGCCGATGGAGCATAGTAGGCGCTACCGGTTTTCAGGTACTTCACGATCTCCGCGCCGCCGTTGCGGGTGCGTTCGATGATGGCCTCGAGCTTCGCCGGCTCGATCAATTCCGTGATGGGTACGCCGGCAACGGTGGAATAGCGCGCCAGCGGAACCATCGTATCGCCATGGCCGCCCAGCACAAATGTGGTGACGTTCTCCACGCTAACGTCAAGTTCCTGGGAGATAAAGCAGGCAAAGCGTGCCGAATCCAGCACCCCGGCCATGCCAATGACGCGAGAGCGCGGAAAGCCGCTCAGCTTGAAGGCAGCCTGCGCCATCGCGTCCAGAGGGTTGCTGACCACGATCAGGATGCAGTGGGGCGAGTTCTCCACCACCTTGCCCACCACGTCTTGCATGATCCCGTAGTTGGTATTCAGCAGGTCGTCACGACTCATCCCGGGCTTCCGGGGAATTCCCGCGGTGATCACAACGATGTCGGAATTTGCGGTATCAGCGTAGTCATTGGTGCCGAGAACTGCGCTGTCGCACTTTTCCGCGTTCATCGCCTGCAGCAAATCGAGACCCTTTCCCTGCGGGATCCCTTCCATGACGTCGATGAGAACAACATCGGCCAATTCCTTCGAGGCGATCCAATGAGCTGCCGTGGCTCCCACATTGCCTGCTCCAACAATAGAAACCTTCTTGCGCATTTTTCTCCTTTCAACCCCTCTGGATTGCAGCGTCAAATCGAATAGCCCAATTCTCGTTATCGTAAGCTCGAAGCGGTTGCCGCCATGTTCTCGATAATCGCCGTGGCAAACTCGCTGGTATGCAGCCGGGTTGCACCCTCCATCAGGCGCTCGAAATCATACGTCACCCGCTTCTGTTCGATGGTGCGCTCCATGCTGTTTTCAACCAAGCTCGCAGCCTCCCTCCAGCCCATGAAATCCAGCATCATCACCGCCGATAGAATCACCGAGCCGGGATTGACCACGTCCTTGTCCGCGTACTTCGGCGCGGTGCCGTGGGTCGCTTCGAAGATAGCCTGCTCCGCTCCGATATTGGCACCCGGCGCAATCCCCAATCCTCCCACCTGCGCCGCACATGCGTCGGAGATGTAGTCTCCGTTCAGGTTCGGCGTGGCCAGCACCGAATATTCGTCCGCACGCGTTACCACCTGCTGGAAAATCGAATCGGCAATGCGGTCGTTGATCAGCAGCTTGGTCTTCCACTGCCCGTGGCCGTGGCTGGAGTAGATCGCATCCAGTACCCCCCGCACTTCGGCGTAGATGCGCTGCCGGAAATCCTCTTGCGCAAATTCCATTCCGGGTTCGATCAAGGCCGCATTCTCCTCGACGGTCAGTGCGGGGTTGTCGTCTTTGTTGCGCAGTATCCAGCTCTCGCGCTCGGTCACCACATCGGCCCGGAACTCCTGGGTGGCGACCTCATATCCCCACTCCCGGAAAGCGCCCTCGGTGTACTTCATGATGTTTCCCTTGTGCACAATGGTCACGCTGGGCCGCTTGTTCTTCAGCGCGAACTCAATGGCCATGCGCACCAGGCGCTTAGTTCCCGTAATCGACATGGGCTTGATGCCAATTCCGGAATCAGCGCGAATCGGCTTTTTAGTGCTGCCGGCCAGCATCACATTGTTCAGAAAATCGATCAGCTTTTTAGCTTCGGCGCTTCCCTCTTTCCACTCTATCCCGGAATAAACGTCCTCGGTATTCTCGCGGAAGATCACCATGTTCATCCGATCGGGGTGCTTGACGGGCGAGGGAATGCCCTTGTAATACTTCACCGGACGCATGCAGCAGTACAGGTCAAGAACCTGCCGGAGCGCCACATTCAATGACCGAATACCGCCGCCAATCGGCGTGGTGAGCGGTCCCTTGATTCCAATTCGCAGGTCGCGAAAGGCTTGCACCGTCTCGGTCGGAAGCCAACTGCCGAACAGGTCCTTCGCCTTCTCCCCGGCAAACACCTCGTACCAGGCGATGCGGCGCTTTCCGCCGTAGGCCAGTTCCACCGCCGCATCCACCACCCGCACCGATGCCTTCCAGATATCGCGCCCCGTGCCGTCACCCTCGATGAACGGAATAATCGGATTATCCGGAACCACAAATTTTCCATTTACAAATTCAACCGCACGGCCATTGGCCGGAAGCGGGACTCCATTGTAGGAAGCCACCATTCAATCCTCCTGTGAGATATATCCGGGAGCAGTCCGGAACCGCTGCTGCGCGCCTAAGAGTCACGCAAATGAAACGGCAGCGCCCCACACGACAGCCGTCGCCAGTGAACCAGTCCTTCACACTCTCCAAACGTTTGAGACTACCATTGCAAGAGCCGCGATTTCAATCGTGGAAAAAGTCATCGAAGATGGCGCGTACCCGCCGCATCTGCGCGCGCAACGCACCGTCCACATCCGGACATCCCACTGTATTCTCCAGGTTCGCCCGCAACAGATCGCTCTTCGGAAGCCACTTCCGCGAGCGCCCCTCTACCACCCGGTTGGCGTGGTCCACGCGACGAAACAGATCCGCCGCATGCAACAGCTCCGTGGCTTGCGCCCGCGGCAACAATTCCCTGTTCACCAGATTCTCCACGCGCGTGCAGAGCTGCTTTCCTGCAGCCGGCGAACCCGCGCGCGCCTCCAACATTCCCACCAGGAAATCAATATCGTAGAGACCGCCGGCACCCGTCTTGAAGTTATCCGCTCCGCCCGAATCCGCAATCCGCTTTCGCATCGCGCGCAGCTCCGGAATAAACTGGGGCGAGCCGGTAAAGCGTTTTTGCAGCGCATGCAGAAAGCGCGCCGCATCCTCCGCCAGCCGCTCCACTCCTGCGATGTACCGCAGCTTGCCAAACGCCAGCATCTCCCAAGGTTTGGCATCACTTTCAAAGTATTGCGCAAGCTGCCGAGTGGAAACCACCAGTTCACCCTCGTTGCCATGTGGACGAATCCTCGTGTCCACGGCAATCACCGATCCCTCCCGCGTGTAGCCAGACAGCATCGCAACCAGGGAAAGCGCGCACCGCTCGGCCTCTTCGGAATCGCACTCCGCACTGCGCAAAAACACCAGGTCCGCATCGGAAAGCGCATCGAGTTCGCACGTGCCAAGACGTCCCACGGCCAGCACTGCGAAGCCCTCTGGGGCGTCCGCCGCACTCAGCGCTTGCCGCAGGATCAGGTCGAAGCCGTGCGAGTGCTCGCGCAGCATCTCCCACACCGGCATCTTTTCCAGAAACGTGCGCCCTACCAAACGCAGAATACAGCGGCGCGCTTCAATCCGCAGTTGATCTGAAATGGAATTCCCAGCCTCCGGCTCCCACCCATGAAAGAGCGCGACGATGTCCTCCGGATGGCGCGCCAGTATATTCGTGGCCAGCGTGCTCTGCGCAAACACCGGCAGCGCGCGTTCAATCCACTTCACATTTTCCAGCGTTGTGCGGATGCGCTCTTCTCCCGTGGATGCGGCGGCCAGAAAGCGCTGCAGGTTGCAGAGCGTGGGATCGCCAACCTCCGCGGCAAACGCGCTGGCCAATGCCTCAGAGCTTGCCGCCAGTTCGCGCCGCAACCGCTCCGCTCCGGGCGCGCCCAGGCTCACCGCGGTTGCCGTCACCTGCCCGGTCGCCTCCCCCGATCCAAGCCGCAGTACACGCCCACACAGCGCACTGGCCGACTTCATGATCCGCCGCAACTCCTGCGCCCCCGCTATGCTCCCCTCGCCCAGCGAGCGGAACAGCGCCGCCTGTTCGTGCGCGGTCTCCGGCAGGCGATGCGCCTGCGCTCCCTGACGGCATTGCAAGCGGTGCTCAATGGCGCGCAGCAGCCCATATGTCTCGCCCAACTCGCGAAATTCAGCATTGCCAATGTGTCCTTTGTCGTGCAACTTCTGCAGCGCAAATAAAGTTCCACTGGAGCGCAGCCAGGGCTCCACTCCGCCATGAACCCGCTGCAAACACTGGACCACAAACTCGATCTCGCGCAGCCCGCCGCGCCCGTTCTTCACATCCAACTCGCCATTACTCTGGCGCACTACGCCGCGCTGGATTCGTTCCAATGAATGAGCCGCGGTCTGAATCGCCGACAAGCTGAGCTGCTTGCAATAAATCAGCTCCTGCACCTGTTCCACAAACTCTCGTCCGAGCGTCCGGTCGCCGGCAGTTGGGCGCAGCTTCAGCAGGGCTTGCAATTCCCAGTCTCGCGCCACGCTCTGGTAGTAGCGCAGAGCCTGCGCGTAGCCCGCCACCATCTCCCCGCTCCCGCCCTGCGGACGAAGCCGCAGATCGACCCGAAATACCTGCCCGTCCACGCTCACGTCGGAGAGCATGGCGGTCAACTCCTGCGCCAGCCGCGTGAAGAACTCCCGCGCCGAAATCGAAATCGCCCCCGCATCCTCGCCATCGTCGCAAAGGTAGAGCAGATCAATATCCGAGCTGTAGTTCAATTCGTTGCCGCCCAGCTTTCCCAGCGACAGCACCGAAAAGCGCGCCGGATACACCCGTCCCTGGCTGGAGCGAAGTTGCGGCCAACCCTGGTAGCAGCGCCGCAGATTACTCTCGCACAATGCCAACGCCCGCTCGATCAGCACGTCGGAGAGCGCTGAAATTTCCGCCGTAACCTCCGCCAGCGACGCCAGCCCAAGCAACTCACGGGTGAAGATGCGGACGTACTCGCGCCGTTTAAATCGCGCCAGCAACACAGGCAGCGCAGTTTCATGCGAACGCAGACGGAAGCGCGCAAACTGCTCACCGAAATCCTCGGCCCAGCGCGCCGGCACAAGCTCCGGAGGCCGTGCGAAGAGTTGCAACAAATCGGGATTCTGCAGCAGAGTCTGGCTCAGCCACTGGCTGGAGCCAAACAACGCCACGCAAGCGCGCAGCGCCAGCCCACCGGAATCAAAAGCAGCCATGGCCTCAGCCGGATGCTGTTGCAGCAGCACTTCCAGTTGCAGCACTGCCTGGTCCGGACTGCCCGCCTCCGCCATAAACTGCGGCAACTGAGAAGCTGCCTGGGCAGGAAGCTGTGCGCGGATTTTCGCGTAACGCGCCGCCGAGCCCGCCTCCACAAAGGAGAACGCAGCCGTACCTCCGTGCCCATGTACATCTGGCCGAGTCACGTGATCGCCTCAGTAGACCTTGCCCGCAGCATAGCACGCCGCCTCAGGCAAAGGAGGAAAAGGCCGCCCCCGATCAGTGTGGCGGCCTTCTGCGTTCGAGTGAACTCCGAGCGAGGCTGCAGCCTCGCCGATTTGAGTTGTCGATTCTCAGCGGAACCCGCCCCCACTTCACCCGGCCGATTGAGTTCCCGGACACGCATTGCAGAGTAGAATGGAAGGCAATGAGCCCTTTTCAAAACCCTGCCAACGCCGAACCGACCAGGTGTCGGAAGTTTCAGGAGCCGCCAGCCGCTACTTCGGCGCAAGGCTGGCGTTTTCATCATATCGGAATCCCTACCGACGCCGTAAAGGCAGAGGAGCACTATCTTGCTTCCTTCAAGGTCTTCGCATCCGGCTTTGAAAGAAGTTCCTACGGGGTTGAATGGCTGCGCTTCGAATCCGATAGCCCCGTTCCAGAACTCGTCCGTTCCGTTCCCCATGTCGCTTTCGAAGTGGATAACATTGAAGCAGCTATTGCAGGAAAAGAAGTCATCTTTCCGCCCTTCTCACCTTATGCGGGAGTTCGGGCGGCAATGATAGTTGAAAACGGTGCCCCCATTGAAATGCTTGAGTTTGCTGCCCCCAGCGTCGTCGAAGACTCGAGCCCTCAAGGAGCGGCAACACTACGGTAAGTAGATTCCATTATTGTCTTCCGACCGGCTTAGTTCTTTTCGAATACATTGCCTATGCCTGTACGATTTCGAAGGTCGCATAGGTAGGTTTCAACGGTACTGGCTCTCGCGTATATCGCCGCTCTCTTCATTGCAGGTGCTCCTTTACGCTGGCTAGCAGAACGCCGGATGGAGCTATACTCGGCCGCAATCGCGCAATTTCCTCCAGCGCCGCACCAATGCTCTTGTAACCGCAACAGTGCATCCACGAAGCTGCCATGATCGGAGCGCGGCTCACCCCTAACCCACAGTGGAGAAGTACGGTCCCGCCGAAGATATTGCCGGCAACGGCGTTAATGAAAGCTTCGAACTGACCCGCACCAAGTGGCTGATTGTCAACTATGGGGACGTGCAGGTAGTTGACGGCGGGATGGCGCAAGAGCACACCTTCCTCGCATAGCGATAGTACGGTTGTGATGCCGAAACTGTTTGACATGTACAGACGCTCGGCATCATCCCGGCTTCCGATATATAACCGCTCCCACACCTGAGTCATCCCAGCCATAGTTATTTCACCATCCCCTCGCGGAACCAGCGCCTACCCTGACTGGATGCTGAGCATCGCCCCGGATTCAACCGAGATGATTATGGTAATCGATATACAGCAAATTCACCTGACTGAGATCATCCGGCTCTTTTCTGTTCTTACTCGCCGCTCCCATTCACATTCTTATGGGTGCCCCATCGACTCACCCACAACCGGCGGCAGGCGCCTAACTTCCCATTTCAGACTTCGGGACCGTATTACAGGATCGAGCGGCGTTTGCGGGGGACTTATTCCTTCCCGACCTCCATGGAATATCTACAGAGCCGGTGGCTGAAAGGGCGCGTGCCAGCACTGGCATCGGATTACTGAACTGTCATCTTCGCGTAATGCTGGCGTCCTTTTCGCACTTCTAAACTAGGTCCGTTGGCGTTGCTCTGCTGCCGCGCCATGTCCTGCGATCGAAGAGAAAGCTCAACCTGTTTCATGTTTCTAGTTCCCGGGCTCGACATGCTGGCGTGTCGAAATTGCATGGCCGATTCCGGATCCCCTGATGCAAGAAACCGAAGCAATAAGGAGAGCGACAGATGTCTCGAAATAACTCCCCCTGGATCAACCTTCTGCTCGTCGGCCTGGTGGCGGCGGTGCTGAGCGTTCCGGCGTTCGCGCAGTCCGTGCCGTTCCCGACGTACACAGCCGGCCCGCAGACGAACGGCACTTTTGTCGTCGGCGACGGCACAATCATCACCCCGGCCGGCACCCAGGTCGACCTCGGCATTCGGGTCCGCGCCAAGGCCATCGCGCTCAACCCCACTGGCAATCACACTGCCGCCGTTCTTACCATGGGCACGTCAATCAGCAACGGCAACGGAGCCGTCGAGGTGTTCAACACCAAGACCGGCGCCGTCCTGCAGAGCTACAGCTTCAATGGAAAGTACTCGAACGGCAGCAGCCTCGGCATTACCTATACGCCAGATGGCAAATACCTGCTGTTCAGCCAGGACAGCAGCTACGTTGCCATTGCAAGCGTCAATGCGACGACGGGCTTGCTCTCAGACTATGCCCGTGTCAGCGTTCCGATTGCCATCGATAGCACCGGCAAGCTGACCACCGTCACCTGCTATCCGTACAATGCAACCACGACGCCCCCATCGGGCAGCCCTTCAGGGACCACGGGCAGCTTCGCAATCCCATGCGGCTACCCCTATTCGATTTTCTCAGATGACACATTCACCTCCTATCCCACGGGCATCGCGATCTCGCCGGATGCCAAAACCGCTTATGTCGTGTTGGACAACAACAATACGCTGGCCAAGATCGACCTGACCGCGACGACACCGGCGCAGGGCCCGGAGATCCGCGTCGGTAACGTACCGCACAGCGTCGTAATCTCGCAGGATGGCAAGACCGCCTACGTCTCCAACGAGGCCGGACGGATTGCTACCCAGAAAGACTTCCAGCAATACTCCAACGGCACCCCGGTCGTTGCTCGCTATCCGGAAGGTTCCACATTGACTGGCACCGTTTCCGTGGTTGATCTGGCCTCGTTTACGGTCACCGGCAGCATCGAGACTGGCCTGCACCCGACCGGCATGGCCTTCTGGGGCAACAAGCTCTTGGTCGCCAATGCCTATAGCGACAGCATCTCCGTGATCGACACGGACACCAACAAAGAGGAGCGGAAGATCGACCTCGGGCTGCCGATCGGAGTGCCCGGAGAACGGAAACCGGCCTACGGCGCTGGGCCGAACTCGATCGCCATCGATGAAAAGAACAACATCGCCTACGTCGCGCTTTACAATGCCAACGCGATCGCGGTGGTCGACCTAATCGGCCACGCGAGGAATCCCGTCATGGGCATGATCCCGGTTGGCTACGCGCCGAGCTCAGTTGTGCTGGACACGTTGGACAACGCACTGCTGGTTGCCAACGACAAGGGCTGGGGGACCACGGGCAACCCGAATCCCTTCGATGGAACCGTGAGCGGCGCGCCGCTGACACCAAATTCGGTCTCAACCGAAGGAGTTCCGAACGACGTCGTCCCCGCCATCACCAGCCCGACTGGCCTCAACACCCACCAGGACCTTGGCATGGTCAGCATCGTTCCCGTGCCGAACTTCTCGGCCTTGTGGGGGATGACGCTGAAGGTCTTCCGGAACAACCACTGGGATCTGGCGGAAAATATCTTCTCGGCTGCAGGCGGCAACCCGTTTGCCAAGCCGGTCGCAATCCCGAACAGGGTCGGCGATCCGTCGAAGATCAAGCACGTCTTCCTGATCATTCGTGAGAACCGCACCTACGACCAGATCCTGGGCGATGTGGCCGCCGGCAATGGCGACGCCACTTTGGCAGTCTTTGGCGACAACGCAACCTACGGTCCTGTCACGCCTAATGCGCACGCGTTGGTGAAGCGCTTCCCGCTCTTCGACAACTACTACAACCCGAGCCGGCAGTCGGCCGATGGCCACAACTGGATCACACAGGCCATGGCTCCCTATTCGGACGACATTCAGTCGCCCGACTGGCTCCGCGACTACCCCTCCAACGGCGGCGATGCGATTGCCTACCAGAAGAAGGGCCATCTGTGGGACGAGGCTGCTAGGGCCGGCATCCATTTCAAGAACTACGGCGAGTACGTCGAGTACAACACCTTCAACCCGCCGCAGGGTTGCACACCGACGAACATGACGCAAGCAGACGGCTGGGATGGTACCGTTCCAGCCGCTACATTACCGTTTGTTGTTTCCGACAGTTGCGAACCAAAATGGGTCGACTTCTACAACGACACATTGGCTTACGAGTCTGGTGCTGAGAGCCAGCTCTATAACTACAACACGGTTGCCTCCCACTCCCCGCTCCCGAACCTGATCAAAAACACGGTCCAGAACTACCCGCAGTTCGATCTGGGCATCCCCGACCAGTTCCGCGTCGATATCTGGAAGCAGGACTTCGCCAAGGACGTGGCGGCTGGTACGGTGCCTCAGTTGGAGATCATGTGGATCAGCTCCGACCACACCGGTGGCCCCCCAGCCAATCAGGCCATGCAGGCCGATAACGACTTGGCCCTTGGCCGCTTTGTCGACTACATCAGCCACAGCAGCGTCTGGTCCTCTTCGGCCATCTTCGTCACGGAAGATGACGCACAGACCGGCGTCGACCACGTCGACGGTCACCGTAGCCCTGGCTATATCGTCAGCCCATACGTCAATCAGAGTGGATTCACTGACTCCACCTTTTACACACAAGTCAACATGACCCGCACGATCGAGCAGATTCTCGGTCTGACGCCCATGAACCAGAATGACCTCGTGGCCTCGCCGATGCGGACCGCCTTCATCGACAATCCGCCTGCGGAGAACTTCCTGCCGTGGACGCACGTGGCGAACGGGATCCCGCTGAATTTGGGCGTTACCCAGACTCCGACTCAGACCGCCATCCCACTCGTTTCGGTTGTGGTCAAGCCTCAGACCATCGTGGCCGAGAGCCCTGCGGTTAAGGCTCTGCGGGCTGGCTGGATGAAGAAGAAGGCGGAGATCTTCGCCGGCAAATATCACATTCCCGACTCCGAAGATCCGGACACCGTCAACCACTTGATCTGGTACGAAGCCACCAACTACACGCGTCCCTTCCCCGGCGAAAAGAAGGTTCGCCCGGCGAGCGACTTCAACAATGCTGCACCTGCCAAAGCCGACGACGACGACTAAATCGCGTTCCGGCTGCATAAACCCTCTCCCCGCTAACTGGGGAGAGGGTTTTTCACTTTTCAAAACCAAAGTTCCCCGGGCCTGAACCCGCCCAGTTCAACTACCTTGGATACACCATGACCGACGACGACTGGGAGAAGTTCAAACCCCAAAGAAGCAGGGCTAGCTGCAGCAATTTGGTAGATGTGATGAGCGAGCGGGCTCAGTCCGGCAAAGCAACTTGCAATTTATGGAAAGTCGATCCCGGTGCTGCGTGCTCAGGAGACGGGAAAATGGAGTGTGACCCGTGTGCCCCGCCCCGGTTGGCTCGAAATCTTCACATTGCCGCCATGAAGCAGCGCTATGCTCTTAACGATCGCCAGCCCCAAGCCAGTCCCCCCCGAACCCTGGGACCGCGACTGGTCGACACGAAAGAAGCGATCGAAAACCCGCGGCAGGGCCTCCGCTGGAATGCCGACGCCAGTATCGGAGACTCCGATGCAAAATGTGGAAGAATCTGCGGTTGTCTCCAATATCACAGCTCCGCCGGGTGGAGTATGTGCCAGGGCATTCGAGACCAGGTTACCCACTGCCCTCTGCATAAGCGTGGGGTCTAGTTCGGCAATTACCGGTGTGGCGCCGACGGCGGTGGTAAGTGAGACTCCGCCGTCCACTGCAACAGCTTCGTAATAGTCCCGCACTCCGCCCAGTAATGCGCCCACATCCACGCGCTCGCGGCGCAAATGCGCCAATGGGCTCTCCGCGCGTGCCAGAAATAGTAGGTCGCCGATGAGATCGGACAGCCGCACAGCTTCTTCGAGGCAGGATTCGATCACATCACGATACTCGTCGGCGCTTCTTGCGCGTGCAAGGGCAACTTCTGCTTCGCCGCGAATGTTATTCACCGGAGTGCGCAGGTCGTGCGCGATGTCGGCAGAGAATCTTGAAATGCGCTCGAAGGATTCTTCCAGGCGGTCCAGCATTTGGTTGAAGGTACTTGCCAGGGATGCCAGTTCGAACGGATATCCTTCCGCAAGAATGCGTTCCCTCAGGTTTGTCGAACTGATGTGGCGCGCGGTCGTCGCCATTTCTTCTACTGGACGAATGCCGCGGCGTGCAATCTGGTACCCGACCAACGGAAAAATGGCGAAGGACGCCAGCAGAATGACCCAGAACCAAAACCGATAGCTTGCCAGCAACTTCTCTTTTTGCGAGACATCAATCGCAATCTGAATGGTGTCAGTTGCAGTTGCAGTTGCAGGGGAACCGATTGGCGCCAAAACGCTAGTCACGCGAAAGGCTCTGCCGTCCCTCCCCTTCATCTGAACGGCGCGGCCGGGGCGGCTTTGGGTTTTCATGGCTAATTGCGTCAGGTCCAATTGATCCGCCATGCCCGGGGTCATCAACAGCTGTGTGTTTCGTTCATCCAGCAGGCGAATATAGAATTGCTCGTATTGCCGCGCAGCCGATTCCAGTTCTACTTCCTCACGCAATGCGTCTCGATCGTCGGGTCTCTCCCGCAACATGGTACGTACCACGTGCGCCTTGTCCGCGAGGAATAAATCGGTGCTCTTCTCCAGTTCGTTCACCAGCACTAAATAAAGGCCGATTACGGCGAAGGACACTAGAAACAAGCCGACAAGCGCGTAGCAGGCCGTTAACCTGAAGGCCAAAGTTCCCCACAGGCGTGAGCCCGGCGGGAGGCTACGGTTCGGATTCCATGACATAGCCGGCACCCCGAACGGTATGGATCAATTTGAGTGAGAAGGGCTCGTCCACCTTGCTGCGAAGCCTTCTCACGTTGACGTCCACGACATTGGTGTCGCTGTCGAAATTCATGTCCCAAACCGCTTCCGCGATCTGGGTTCGCGAGAGCACCTCTCCCGCGCGCCGCGCCAGCAGAGACAAAAGCAGGAACTCTTTGACCGTCAGCTCCAACCGCTGACCGGCCCGTGTCGCACGTTGGCGCAACAGGTCTATTTCCAAGTCGGCCAAGCGGAGCGTCTGCTGCGCGCGCGGGGGCCCGCGACGCAGCAGCGAACGCACGCGTGCCAGCAATTCGGAAAAGGCGAACGGTTTTACCAGGTAGTCGTCCGCACCCAGCTCGAACCCTCGTACCCGCTCGTGTACGGCATCGCGTGCGGTCAGAAGAAGCACCAGCACGCTCTTACCTTCTTGGCGCAAGCGAGTGAGAACCTGCCAGCCATCCAGCCCTGGGAGCATGACGTCGAGAACGACGAGTTCGAAGTGCAGTTCCCGCGCGAGGTGCAACCCATTAAATCCATCTACGGCAACATCCACGACGAATCCTGCCTCCTCAAATCCCTTCTTCAGGAACTTGGCGGTCTTAGCTTCATCTTCGATGACCAGAATCTTCACGATCGGCCAGCCTGGAACGAGAATTTCACTGAAAACCGCACTCCCCCTACTCTGGAAAGGACGGTGCGGGGATGGTTGATTTCTTAGCGCCACGGTTGATTTGAAGAAGCCGAGCGCTCTTGCACAATTAGAAAGCAAGCCGCAACGCAAACTGAATCTCGCGTGGGGTTCCCGTCCCTACGGGGCTCACCGGGGTTGTTGTGTTTACAGTCGTGGTAACGCTCCCGAAGCCGGAAGTCATAAATGTTGCTTGCGGCAACCCATACTGCGGATGGTTGAAAATGTTAAAGAATTCGGCACGGAACTCCAGATGCGCCCGCTCGGTCAACGGAATTTGTTTTCCGGTTCCCATGTCAACCTGCCATGCGCCCGGCCCACGCGCCACGTCCCGCGGCGCGTCGCCGAATGTACCGTTCGCCGGCATGGCGAAGGCAGCGGAATTGATCCATTCGCCGATGCTTGAGCCCCCGGTTGGGATGAGCGAAACTCCTGGTACGAGATTGGGACGCTGATCGGTAGTGTTGCCGTCGGGCACTGCGGAAGCCGAACGATTGACCAGAACGTTCACCGGGAATCCCGTGCGCGCCACGACTGTGGAGGTCAGTGACCAGGAACCGGCGATCTTGCTCCAGATTCCCGGCTGGTTCAGATACGGCTTGCCCGGCCCGAAAGGAAGTTGATAGATGATGTTGGCATTGAGGACATGGCGCACATCCCAAATACCGCTGGCGCGCTCACACCTCGAGCAGGCCACATTTTCAGGTACCAGCGAGTCGCTGTCGCCACTGCCGTCGGAGCCGTTGTCAATTTCGTGCGACCACATGTAGTTGACAGAAAACAAAAAACCGTGCGAGAAGGAACGCTTCACTGCGAGGGAAAGCCCTTCATAGTTACTGCTGTCCTTGTTGCCTCGCCAACTCACTTCTCCAAACGCAGGGTAAGGCCGGGTTCTGGTGGCCGGGTTGATGACGTTTACTTCGGAAAGTGTGAGCAGGTGGGTGCCTGCGCTTCCCAGGTAAGAGATGGTCCCCACAAACTCCGCCGGCAGCGCCCGCTGCACGGATAGGCTCCATTGCGAGACGTACGTATCCTTGCGCCGACGGTCGTCGTCACGCGGCGAGATGATCCCCGTAGTGTCGGCCAGAAACGGAGCAATCGGGTAACTAAGTGTAGAGATGGTCTTATTCGACAATGAGTAGGCATAGACCTCGTTGCTGATGGGAAGGTTCTGATCGTCCAACTGGCCGTCTTCGTGATACATGCCAAAGCCTGCGCGAATCACGGTATGCCCGTTTCTGGTCGGCATCCAGGCGAACGCGATGCGCGGATCAATGTCGCCATAATTCGGGCGGCCGAAGCTGGCGCCCACTCCGCAAAAGCCTTGCGGTCCACAGGTAGCGAAATCGAAGGGATTGGCGCGTCCTTGCACTTCATGAAAAATGTTGAAAAAGCTATAGCGCGCGCCCAGATTCAAAGTAAGGTTTCGCATCCACTTGAATTCATCCTGGACATACCCGAAATACTGGGTCTTGCGTAGACCGTTGATGGGCAGAGCGCCGTTAAGCGTGGCTGTACTTACTTCGTTGGCGGCAAAGGCGGCCGTGGAGGCGTAAGTAACCGTTCCACTTTCGGTGTTTCCCTGGTTCAACTGGACGCGCCGAATCTCTACTCCAGCTTTTACAACATGTCGCCCCTTGACCCAGGTCATATTGTCAATTCCGGCGAATGAGTTACCCACGCCGGTGCTTATCTTGTTGTTGTTCAGAGTAGTGAGGCCGTTCACTGCGAATGAGTAGGGCAATCCGGTCTGATTGATATCGGTGGTATCGGCTGTACTCCGATTAAACCCGAATTTGACCTCATTCAATAGCGTCGGAGAATAAATGTGCAGTAGCTCGATTACAGCGTTGACGGGAGATGAAGTAAGCTGCTGTTGGTCCAAGAGATTGCCGTTCGGCTGGGTATTCACCGCTTCATCGATGTTGGCGCGGGCGAAAGCCGTTGTCTTGTCAGTGAAATGATGGTCAATGCGGAACATCCCGGAATCTTCGTTGACGACCTGTCTGCCGGTGCTGATAAATTCGGCGATGTCGGGATTACTGGTCGAAGTCTGCCCCATTGGATAAGCGTTGAGAATTGGAATGAGTCCTTGAGACTGCGCCGCCACCTGGGCACGGAATGAGGGGCTGGGGACGTAGCCGCTCAGCGGGAAACCCCAATGCTGCCGGTATCCTTCGTAGGCGAGAAAGAAAAAAGTCTTGTCACGCACGATGGGCCCGCCAAAAGAACCTCCATACTGATTCAAACGAAGAGGCTGCTGGGCGGTGTCTGCAGGAACAGGTACTGTGGCATCGAAGACGTTATTGCGAAGGTATTCGAAAGCATTGCCGTGGAATTGATTCGTGCCGGAGGTCGAGGTTACATCCAACTGGCCTCCTCCGGTTCCTCCCTCTTCGGCGGTGGCCAGCATTGAGTCAACGCGAAACTCCTGGATGGTATCGAGAGGAATCGCCAGGCGAACGTAAGGCTGCTGCGGTTGGTTAATGATGTTGGTGGCGTCGATGCCGTCGTAAGTAATGTTGTTATCGTCGCGGCCACGGCCTGCAAATCGAACCGAACGCTGGTTACTGCCTCCGGTATCGACTGCACCAGGTACCAGGGCTGTGAGCGCTGCCCAATTTCGGCCATTCAAAGGCAGTTGTTTGGCTTGAACCTGCTCGATGGGGACACCCAGGACGTTGGAAGTTTTATTGATCTGCCCGGAACTAGCCGACACCTCGACTCGCTCCTCGCCGCCCGATATCGGTAGTGTTGCGTTGAGGGTGCGCGTCTGCCCTACCGTCTGTACCACATTTTCGAACGTAAGAGATTTGAAGCCGTTGTGGGTAAAGGTGACGTTATAAACCCCGATGGGCAGTTCGGCAATGTCATAGGTCCCACTCGAAGATGATGTGGTTTCCCGCCGCAATCCGGTGGCATTGTGCACCGCAGTGATATGCGTATGCGGCAACACACGCCCGGAGGGGTCCGTGACCGTGCCATTCAAACCTGCGCGGTCCACCTGCGCCGGAGACAAGCCCACGAGTCCAAGGACGATGCCAAACAGAAAGAGGAGTTGATTGGCTTCACGAAGATGTTTCCGGACTCGCAGGCTCGAAATGCCCCGGCCAGTCAAAAAGCGGCATAGAAACAAAGCAGGACTCAAAACGCCGAAAAGAACTTTGAAGATACCGGAAATCATGAGACCGTCCCCCAAACGAACTGCGGGAAGAGAACAACCGGAAGTCGTCAGTCGAAAATCGCAAACAGCGCACCGTAACTCGAACGCTTCCGCTTGGAGGTTAACGAATCGGTGCAGAACATTACGGCACTGTAATCTTTAGCTACTCACTGTTAGAAAGTAATCACAGGACGATGAAAATTGTACGAATAAGCAGCTCTGGTTTCTTCAAGTGGAGATAGTTAAATGTATTTCAGACAGGCTGCGACCGTGTTTCGATCAGTCAAATAGTGTGCGCTGTTGTGGGCGCACGCACCCAGGTGGCCGAGTTAAGCACTTGAAGGAGCGCGACTTCGCCCACCGTGCGAACACCAAGCTTCTGGTCCCAAGCCGGGGGCCGAGCTCAGACTCCTGACTGAACTACCTCCCATTTCTAACCAGGGGACCACGAGCCTCCCGTCATTCAGACTGTCGAACCGCACAGTTGCGATGACAAACGTTCGTCAGAATTTGCTTCCCGGCGATTCGCAATAGTGCTCTACATGAACGGTACGAATCTTCTGGAAGGAGTTGCCTTTTTGTAATGGCAGGGGCATTTTTCGAAGCCACGCTGCGCGGCCAGGCCGCGCAGATCGTAAAGCTGAGTCTCCGGGTGTTGGTCAACCGTGGAAACCCTCAGGTACAAGGCACAACGCTTTATCAGCGACGCGCCTTCTTCTTCGGCGCCAGTCCGTTCTTACCTACATAGCCGTTGATGAACTGCAGCAGTACGTCCGTCATATTCTCGCCCTTGGCGGCGGTCGCCGCCTTGAAGGCGTCGTGCAGGCTGACTTCAACATTAATGTTCATTCTTTTCACCTTCTGCTCTTTCATTCCGCTCACCTCCAGTCCGGGCGCCGAACGCCCCTGGAGGTGAGCATATACGCTGATGAGTAGCCCCGCCAGTAACCGATCGGAGGCCGGCGGGATAGTTCTAGACAGGGTTAATCCGGTTGTACTCGCTGATTTCGGCCAGAAACGACAGCTGCAAGTAGCCGAGCTCCAGCGTTTTGGCGACGGCGCACAGGACACCAAAAGACTTAGGACACTTGCATTTCCTCCACTCACTTCCCTTCGCAATGTCTTTGCAAGTCTTGGAGTGCCGGACGACTACAGTGACGTCTTGGTTTCGGCAGAAAGCAAAATTGGCATGACCAGAATTCTACTGAATCATGCCAAATCACTTCTCCTACTGTATGCTATTCATTACACTATACTTATATTATACGTCGTAATAGAGCGAGAATTCGTACGGATGCGGCCGCACGCGCAGTGCATTCACTTCCTTTTCCCGTTTGTGCGCGATGTAGGTCTCCAGCAGGTCCTCGGTAAAAACATCGCCCTTCAGCAGAAACTGGTAGTCCACCGACAATGCATCCAGAGCAGCTTCCAGCGATGCCGGAATCGAAGGCACCTTTTGTAGCTCCTCCGGTCCCAAGTCGTAGATGTCTTTATCGAGCGGCAACCCAGGATCGATCCGGCTCTCGATGCCATCCAGTCCAGCCATCAACATTGCCGAGAACGCAATGTACGGATTACAACTGGGGTCGGGCGGACGGTACTCGACGCGCTTGGCTTCCGGCGCTGAAGAGTACATCGGAATCCGGCACGCTGCCGAGCGGTTCCGGCGGGAGTACGCCAGGTTGATCGGCGCGTCCGGTCCCACGCAAAGCCTTTTGTAGCTGTTGGTGGTAGGAGACGTCAGGGCCGCGAGGGCAGCGCCGTGTTTGATCAGCCCTCCGATGTACCACAGCGCAGTCTCGGACAGCCCAGCATAACCATCCCCGAAGAACAGCGGCTTGCCACTCTTCCACAGTGATTGGTGAGTGTGCATGCTGCTGCCTTTTTCCTGAAAGAGCGGCTTCGGCATGAAGGTCGCAGATTTGCCGTTCTGCTGCGCCACGTTGCGCACAATGTACTTGTAGAGCATCATCGCATCGGCTGCGCGCAGCAGCGAATTCTGATGCAGCCCGATCTCGCCCTGGCCGCCGCTGGCCACCTCGTGATGATGGCGTTCCACGTCAAGACCGCACTCCTGCATGGTCAGCAGCATCTCCGTTCGCAGGTCCTGATGATGATCGGTTGGTGGCACGGGGAAGTAGCCCTCGCCGGATCGCGGACGGTAGCCCAGATTGTCCGTGCGGCGGGCTGAATTCCAGCGGCCCTCGTCCGCGTCAATGGCATAGAATGCGTGATTCGGGCTCTGCTCAAAGCTGACATTGTCAAAGACGAAGAACTCCGCCTCGGCGCCAAACATCGCCTGGTCTCCCAGTCCAGAGGAGGCCAGATACATCTCAGCCTTGGTGGCAATGTAGCGCGGGTCCCGGTCGTAGCGCTGCCGGGTGACAGGATCGATCACGTCAGCGATCATTCCCAGGGTTGGAACTTCCGTGAATGGATCCATCAGGAACGTGGATGGGTCCGGAATCAGGAGCATGTCGCTCTCGTGAATTGCCGCCCATCCCCGAATCGAGGAACCGTCTACCCCGAATCCGTCGCGAAATGAATCCAGCGTCAGTTTGGCGATCGGATAGGAGATGTGGTGCCAAAGGCCGTGAAGGTCGCTGAAACGCAGATCAAACATCTGGGCGCCCTGCTGCTGGGCAAACTCCAGAATTGTGGAAGCACTAATTTCGCCGGGCGAGCTCATTTGTTTAGGTCCTCTTTAGTACTACTACGTGCATGACCCAATCATGATAACGATTCAGGTATAGTTTGTGCTGGACGAAGTACGAGAAAAAACAGACCATGGAACGAAAGCTGCTCTCCATTGCCTGTTTGACGAGTCCGCCGACCGGCACTAAACGGGAGGTAGAGTACTATTTGCAGGACATTAACACTTCTTTGTGGGACATAACAGTTTTTTGCCCTGTAGCGCTCGTCGCGGCGGCGTTTGTGGCCTGCCCGCGGCCAAAATCCACATCTCGTACAATGCCGGAGGAGGCGAGGCACTGGAGAACGTTGTCATTCCCTATAGTCACCACAAGGGTTCGCCAAATGTGATTTACACTTTTGGACTACATACGCCGCGCACCAATGAAAACGATGATGTTCGGCTGTTTGACGAATCTGTTTCCGGATTTCGAGTGAAATAAATATGGACTTCGACCAACTGGAAACCTTTCTGGAAGTGGCGCGCAACCTCAGTTTCTCGCGCGCCGCCGAACGGCGCTTCCGTACCCAGCCCGCCATTTCCGCACAGGTCCGTGCGATGGAGGAAGAGGTCGGAGCGAAACTGCTGGATCGCACCGGCGGCAAGGTTTCCATCACCGCTGCGGGAAAAATTTTTCTCGCCTACGTCGAAAGCGCCCTGGAGGCTCGCCGCGCCGCCATGCGCGCCGTAGCCGAAGCCGATCGCGTCCCCGGCGGCGAAATCGTGGTGGCGGCCAACGAAGGCAGTTGCCTGCACATCCTCCCCGAGGTTTTTGCCGAGTTCAAACGCAGCTATCCCGACGTGGGAATCACCGTGAAGCGCTCCGAGACCCGCGAGGTTTTGGAAGCCATCATCGACAACTCAGCTGACTTCGGCGTGGCTGCCATGCCGGTCACCGACAAACGAATTACCGCCGTCCCCATCCACAAAGACGAACTCGTTTTGATCACCCCCGTCGGACACCTGCTGGCAAAATACAAGGAAATCCAGGTCCTGCAAATCGCCGACTATCCCCTCCTGCTGCCCAAGGGAGGACGCACCCGCGAGAGCATCGACCGCATGTTTGAAGAGCGCAACATGAAGGCCAATGTCAGCATGGAACTGGACTCCAGCGAGTTGCTGAAGCGCTTTGTCTCCGCCGGTGTGGGCATTGGTTTCTGCCCGCACTCCACCGCTCTGGGAGATGTCCGCCTGGGAACTGCCGCAATCGTAAAGCTGGCCGACGCTCAAATTCGCCGCGACATGGCCCTCGTCTTCCGCAAGGACAAGGCTCTCAGCCGCGCCGCATTGGCGTTCATTGATATTGCCGTCCGCTTAAAAACCCCTCAGAGCGCGCGCAAATAGCCACGCATCGCCCCTGGGCTGCATGGTTTCCACGTTGAAAACGCAGGCCCTTGAATTCTCTCTGCTATCCGGTTTGCACCTGTCCCCGGAATCATTTAATTTCAAAAGGCCGCACAAAAAACATTCTCGTCCGGTCGGATGCATTCTCGTCAGAGGAGTAACAAGAATTGGCCAAAGACATGGTCCCCAAACGCATCTTCCTCACCAAGGGAGTGGGAAAGCACAAAGAGCGTTTGACATCATTTGAACTCGCGCTACGCGACGCGGGCATTGCCGCGCAAAATCTCGTGCGCGTCTCTTCCATCTTTCCGCCCAACTGCAAGTTGCTTACCCGCGCCCAGGGACTGCAATATCTGAGTCCGGGCGAAGTTGTCTTTGCCGTAGTGGCCGAGAATTCCACCCGCGAACCGCACCGGCTCGTAGCCTCCAGCATCGGGCTCGCCTTGCCCGCCGACAGAGAAACCTATGGCTATCTGAGCGAACATCACAGCTTCGGCGAGACCGATCAGGTTGCCGGCGATTACGCCGAAGAGCTCGCGGCGGAGATGCTCGCCACGACGCTGAATGTAGACTTTGATCCTGATAAGAGTTGGGACGAAAAAAAAGAAGTGTACCGCCTGTCAAACAAAATTGTGCGCACCACCAATATCACGCAGAGCGCGATTGGCGATAAGAGCGGAATCTGGACCACGACTATCGCCGCCGCCATCCTGATCTTCGATTAGTCCTCTGTCATGCGGATTTCGATAGGCCCTGGAGACGATCCGGGGCTTTTTCTTGGGCTGCGGGAAATGCGCAACGATTAGCTGGATGGTTAATGGAAGATTGACTGGGTGGTGAATGGCTGGAGAGGGTGAGGTTATCACTTGGGCAATGGTAGGCGCGGAATTTGGAAAGGATTGACTTCGGCGCTACTGGTTCTTCGGTTTGGTGTGTACTTTCCGGTTACGTGTTTCACTACTCTGGTTTCCCGGGTGGCCCATATTCGCCTGCAGTTGGCGAATGTGGGAACGAGGCAACGGACTCACCGGCTCTTGCGCAGTGGAGAGAAAAATCGATTGCTGGCAGAAGAGCTTGAGGCGGTGCGGGAGGTTTGGGCAGTATGGGGATTCCTCGCTGCGCTCGGAATGACAGCGTAGGAGCACGGTGCTTCTGCGCGGAGGCCCTCGACAAGCCACTACTCTCGCCCTTCCATCGCTGGTAAAGTGGTTCCACAGCCATGCAGAAGAATCAGCTCTACTACGGTGACAATCTCGGAGTCCTGCGCGACTACATTCAGGATGAGTCGGTGGACCTGATCTACCTCGACCCGCCATTCAACAGCCGCGCCGATTACAACGTGCTGTTTGCCGAGAAGGACGGGACGCGCTCGTCGTCGCAGATCACCGCCTTATCGAAGAGATTCTGGCTGGAAAAGGGATCGAGCTGCCCCGGTTGCTGGAGGTGACGTTTAAGCAGGCACCGAAGGCGCGGGCGAAGAAGGCTGAGAACCTCACGCTGGATCTGGGATAAATTCTCCGGCGGGCGAGTGAAAGAGCAAGGTCAACGACCCCACGTTAGCCAAAAGAAGGCGAACGTGGGGCACCCGAACACGCGTCCCACCCGAACACAAACTATTTCTTTAATCGTTCGAGAACGGCTCCGGCGACGAGGGGGAGAGCGACGGTGGCATCGTCGAAGACTTCGGCGAATTTTCCGCCCTCGGCGGGGGGAACGAACTTGCCCCAGGAGACAGCTTCGCTATAGGGAGAGCCGCTCAATCCGCCCCAGTGCACGGGCTCGGGGCAGATGCGCAGGCCGTAGTGATAGCGCTTCAGGGGAAGATCTTCTCCGCCGCGGCGATGGCGCAGTTCGATGTAGGGGCCGAACTGCTGGGTCCAATTGCGCGGAACGCCGCCGCCGATGGTGAAGATTCCAAGCCGGGTTTGGAGGAGATTCTTTTCCGCGAAGTGGTTGAGGTCGAGGAAGGGGTCGAAGCGGATGAGTTCGCGTCCTTGGTTGGCGCGCTTGCGGTTGTGCAACGCAACGTCGAGTCCCATCTCCGAGTCGGTGAAGGCGGGGATGTACACCGAGACTCCCTTTTCGTAGGCCGAGCGCAGGATGCCTCGTCCGGCGGCATTCTCAGAGAGGTACTTGCCGATGGCGTGGGTGAACTTGTAGGAGCACATGACTTCGGAGGCATCCCAGGATTCGAGCATCTGGGCGACGATGCCTTCGACGAAGTTGAGATTGGTCTCGGGCTCCAGCGTGTCATAGACGCGGTTGTAACCGGCTTCGTACAACTCCACGTCATTCATCTTTTCATCCCAGACGAAGTGGGACTTGCCCGCCGCCTCGACCAGACCGTGCGCCATCAGGGCTCCGGTGGAGACGATGGCCTTGACGATTCCCGCGTCGATGAGGTCGGTGACGACGAGTCCCTGCTTGGCGACGGTCATGGCGCCACTGAGGGTCATGATGACGAAGGCGTCCTGGTCGCGGGCCATGGCTTCGAGAACATCGGCGGCGTGGCCGATTTGACGACCGGTGAATGCAGTCTTGCCCATGGCGCGGACCAGATCGTCGACCGTGGTGATTTTAGAGAGGTCGAGCGGTTCGAGTGCGACGAGTTTGTCAGAGATAGGATCGTGCAGTTCACGCTCGATGCCGGAACCTTCGCCGGGTTGCTGGCCATGCTTGCAGTGATTCAATTACACACCTCTTGCAGAGTTCTCTTAAGAGTTCTCTTTGGGTCCAGAATTCAAGGATAAATTAAGAGCAAGGAAGACGCCATGTTTCCTGCCTTCTAGGCCACTGGCAAGACGGCCCCATCTTAAAACTTGTAAAAGCCTGCCGCGGCGCTGGTGCACCTGTTGAGTTCAGTGGTTTGCACTACGCTTGGGAGTGGTGGTAGCGGGTACAATCGATTCCATTATGTCTTCAAGCGTTGCGCTGCAATCTGTGCGCAGCTCCAGGCTGAGAGTGCTGGGGCGCGGTATGGTGTTTTTGCTTCTGCTGGCAGTGGTGCTGGCGGGAGGAGCTTTTTGGTTGTTCCATGCGGCGGTGCGAGAGGCGATGCCCAGGCTGGATGGAACGGTGCGAGTTGCGGGGCTGCGGGCTCCGGTGACGGTGGTGCGCGATGAGCACGGAGTGCCCAGCATCACGGCACAGACGCTGGACGATCTGTTCTTTGCGCAAGGATATGTGACGGCGCAGGACCGGCTATGGCAGATGGATATGATTCGTCGCTATGCGGCGGGAGAGCTGGCGGCAGCGCTGGGTTCGGACTACGTGAAGATGGATCGGGAGCAGAGGACGCTGGGGCTGCGCGAGGTGGCGCGGCGCTCCCTGGCCGAGGCGCCTGCTGAGGAACGGGCGCAACTGGAGGCCTATGCGCGCGGGGTGAATGCGTATATCGCAGAGCATCACTATGGGCTGCCGCTGGAGATGCGGGTGCTGCGCTACTTCCCGAGGGCGTGGACGGCGGAGGATTCGCTGCTGGCAGGGGCGGCGATGGCGGAAGAGCTGAACCATGGAACGTATCGGGACGAGCTGAATCGCGAGAAGATTCTGGCACGGCTGGGGCCGGAGTTGACCAGCGACCTGTATGTCGAAAGCTCGCAGCGGGATATTGTGCCGGGACACGATCTGGATGAGATCGAGCCGGCGGCGGTGGTTCCGGACACGGAGCAGCGGGTGGCAAAGGAACCGGTAGCGGTGAGGCATCCGGGTCGGCGACGGCATCACCGGGCGGAGCTGGAGCGGCCAATGCCGGAGCTGCGGGAAACTCAGATGCCGGCAATACAGAGCCGGGCTATCCCACCAATGCTGGACCGGGTAAGGGCGGGATCGAACAACTGGGTGATCAGCGGAGCGCACACGGAGAGCGGACAGCCACTGCTCGCCAACGACATGCACCTGCCGCATCACATTCCGAACACTTGGTATGAGGCTCACTTGACCTGCGGCGATTTTGACGTGGCAGGGGTCACGCTGCCCGGAGCACCGTGGGTGGTGGTGGGGCACAACCGGCGCATCGCATGGGGATTTACCAACGTGGGTCCGGATGTGGAAGACGTGTTCGTGGAGAACTTCAACGCACAGGGGGAGTATCAGACTCCCGAGGGATGGCGGAAGCCGGAGGTGCGGCACGAGGTGATCCACGTGAAGCGCGGACGGGATGTGGAGATGGATGTGCTGGTAACGCGGCACGGGCCGATCATTTCAAAAGAGATGAAGGACGAGGGCCGGCAACTGGCGCTGAAATGGGGGATCTACGACACGGGGCTGAGCCTGCCGTTCTACGCGGTGAACAGGGCCCAGAACTGGGAGCAGTTCCGGGCGGCATTTGCAGGCTACAGCGGGCCGGGACAGAACGTGGTGTATGCGGACGTGGATGGCAACATCGGATACCAGGCAACCGGACGGGTTCCGGTGCGCGCGGCAGGCGATGGTTCGCTGCCGGTGAGCGGAGCCGACGATGCGCACGAGTGGAAGGGATACGTGCCATTTGAGGAGATGCCGAGCGTGTACAACCCGCCATCGGGGATTATCGCCACGGCCAACGGGCGGATTACCGCCGACGGGTACAAGCATTCGATCACCAAGGAATGGGAGTCGCCTTACCGGACGGAGCGGATTTACCGGGTGCTGCGGCAGGATAAGAAGTTTACCGCCGCCGATATGCTGGCGCTGCAGACGGACGTGCAGAGCGATCTGGACAAGTTTGTAGCCCAGCGGATGGTCTATGCGGTGGATCAGACTCCGGGGGCGAGCGAGCGGGTGAAGAGCGCGGCGGATATTCTGCGGCATTTTGACGGGAAGATCAGCATGGATTCGTCAGGGGCAGCGATTGAACAACGGGCGCGGTTGTGGCTGACCCAGACTCTGCTGAAGAGCAAGCTGGGAGATGATGCGGAGCTGTACCGTTGGTTTATGAAGACGGTGTGGGTGGAAAACACCATCGCCTTCCAGCCGGCGCGCTGGCTTCCGGCAGAGTACAAGAGTTGGGATGCGTTGCTGACGGCAGCCGTGGAAGCGGCGGCGAACGATCCGCAGGCTCCCAGGGATTTGGCAAGCTGGAAGTATGGCGACTATGCCACGGTGCAGATTGCACATCCGATCTTCGGCAAGTGGCCATGGTTGAAGAAGTACGCTTCGACGCCACGGCTTCCACAGTCTGGAAACGGGATCACGGTGAAGCAGGTGGGCGGACAGTTTGCGCCATCCGAGCGGTTTACGGCAGACTTTGCGGATCTGGACCAATCTACGCTGAACATTGTGAATGGGCAGTCCGGAAACCTGTTCAGTCCGTACTTCAACGATCAGTTCGATGCGTGGTACAGAGGAACGACGTTCGAATTGCCGTTTAAGCCGGAGACGGTGGAGCGGACAGCCGCACACCGGTTAACGCTGGTGGGAGAGTAGGGACGGGTTCCACGGAGACGCGAGGGCAAGAACAACTTAACTGTCCCACCTTAAACTCGCACAAGAACGCGAGTTGAAGGTGGGGCACCCAGCGCAAGAAACGACGCCCCACTTAAACTCGCAAAGAACGCGAGTTTAAGCTGGGGCGATATAGCTACACCAAAACTCAGTTAGTCGATATAAAGCACGTCGTAAGCCTGACCTTTTATGTCGGTGTTGTACTGGGAAGAGATCGGGTTGCCCTGCTGGTCGTAGATGAAGAACTCGCCACCTTCGATGGTGTACACCTCGCCGCTGTTGACCGAGAGTGAGATTCCGGTAGCATTGCCATTCGCGGCGGAAAGAGTGGTGGCGGTGCTGGTGGAGAGATTGACCAGGGTGATGCAACTCTGCACGCCGCAGTTCATGGAGCCAACCCAAAAGACGCCATTGATATTGCGAATCAAAGTTTTGGCCCCGTTGCCGATAAGGATCGGCGTAGGGGGCGTACTGGCCGTGAGATTGATGGCGCTGAAATAGCCGTCCTGGACGTTGTTTCCGCCGGAGTCGATGAGCGTGGTGTTGGAACCGGTAACGTAGAGTTTGTTGGCGGTGAGGTCGATGAGTCCGCGACGCGCGCCCAGGACACCCCACTGATTGACGATGGCAGGGGCCGCGGGATTGGTGACGTCAACCTCGGTAACCCAAGCTGGGTAGGTGCAACTAGTGGAGATGGAACTTGTGGGAGCGCAAGTTGTGTTGGCGGGCAGTGTAAGGGTGAGGCCAACGCCGCCGCACTCGACGCCACAGCTCAGGATGTAAGCCTTGGTGCTGTCGGTGGAGAAGAAAGCGGCGACCGCATGCGAGAAGGTTCCGGTAGGAAAGTTCAGGGTCGAGACTACCGGGAGCCCGTTCACATCCAAAGTGGTCAGATCGACCCAGCGCGCGATGTCATCGGTACCGGAAAAGGCGAGCAGGTGCTTCTCGGCGGGGTCCATGGCGATATACGTCACGTTGGCGAGCGGAATGGCGGTGTTCAAGCTGCCATCGGTGGGGTTGAAGCGGGCGATAGCGCCGGGAAGGTTTGGCGGATTGCCGTTGGAATAGTTGGGGACGGCGGCAAAGCCAACCTTGTTGCTGACGGAAGTGACAAAGCTCTGGGTCAATCCCCCGAGGCTGATGGTCGCCTTGACGGCCTCCAGATTATTATTGAATGAGGAGATGGAGTTGGCGCCGGTGTTGTTGACAAGGGTCAAGGTACCGTCCGGCGACGACTGCATATAGGTCGGCTGGGAGCCGGTGCCAAAGGTGAAGGTGGTAAGCCGGTCCTGAGTGGCGTCCATGACCTGAAGGTCTCCGGCGTAATAATTGGTGACTAGGCTGCGGTGGGAGAGATGAGTGGTGGGCTTAAAGGGTTGATCACCAGATCCGTTGTTGAAGGTGGATTGATTGGTGGTGTCGCCATTGCCGCAACCGGCTAGAACTATTGCGCCCAACAGGGCGAGAATCAATGTCGCTTGCTTCAAGCAACGCACTCCAGACGAGATGGATTCGAAGATGCTGGAAAAAGTGATTATAACATTGCAGATGCGGGCTCCAGAGCCGCTATGGTAAGGTTCCAGAAAAGCTCCTAAAATGCAGCTCTGAGATAAACAGATTAAGGACCAGCGATGTCAACGTTTCTCGAACGCCTGAACCGTGGGCCCATACTATGCGACGGGGCCATGGGCACACTGCTGTACGCCAGGGGTGTGTTCATCAATCGATGTTATGACGAGCTGAACATTTCGCAGCCGGAGATGGTCGGCACGATTCATGCGGACTACGTGAAGGCGGGAGCCGAGATACTGGAGACGAACACCTTCGGCGCAAACCACTATCGGCTGCTGCGGCATGGGTTGGAAGCGCGGGTGGCGGAGATCAATCGGGCGGGAGTGAAACTGGCGCGGGCAGCGGCGGGACCGAATGTGCTGGTGGCCGGCAGCGTAGGACCACTGGGGATTCGGATTGAGCCGCTGGGCAAGGTCGCACGGGAAGAGGCACGGGCGGCTTTCCGGAAGCAGATTGAGGTGCTGGCCGATGCAGGTGTAGATCTGCTTGTGCTGGAGACCTTCGGATACATCGACGAACTGCACCAGGCGGTACTGGCGGCACGCGAGGCGGCTCCAGGGCTGGCGATTGTCGCGGAAGTGACGGTTGACGAGGAAGGCGTGGCGCTGGACGGTGCGGAGGTTGAGGGTTTCGGCGTCCGGTTGACGGACTTTGGCGTGGACGTGGTGGGATGCAACTGCTCGATTGGACCGGCAGCGATGCTGGATACCATGGAGCGGCTGCGAAAGGTGACTTCCCTGCCCCTGGCGGCGCAGCCGAACGCAGGCATGCCACGCAACGTGGAAGGACGGAATATCTATCTCTGCTCGCCGGAGTACATGGCTAGCTACGCGCGAAAATTCGTGGCGGCGGGAGTGTCACTGGTGGGCGGATGCTGCGGAACGACTCCGGAGCACATACACGCGATGAAGTCGGCGCTACGAGCCGACGAGGTGCGCACGTCGTCGTTTCAGGTGACGGTGGCGAGCCCGACGACGGCTCCGGCGGTGAAGCCTCTGGAAGAACGGTCGAAGCTGGGGCGGAAGCTGGCGGCAGGCGAGTTCGTAACCATGGTGGAAATTGTGCCGCCCAAGGGAAGCGATCCGGCGAAGGAGTTGGCGGCAGCAAAATATCTGCGCAGCGTCGGCATCGACGCGGTGAATATTCCGGACAGCCCGAGGGCATCGGCGCGCATGAGCAACCAGGCAATGTGCAGCCTGATCGAGCGGGACTGCGGAATCGAGACAGTACTGCACTACACCTGCCGCGACCGGAATGTGCTGAGCATTCAGAGCGATCTGCTGGGTGCTTGCGCATTGGGACTGCACAACCTGATCTGCATTACCGGCGATCCGCCGAAGCTGGGAAATTATCCGGACGCAACGGCGGTCTTCGACGTGGACTCGATTGGCCTGGTGAATATTGCTCACAACCTGAACCTGGGAGTGGACATCGGCGCCAACCCGATTGGCTCGGCAACCTCGTTTGTGATCGGAGTGGGAGCCAATCCGGGGATCAGCGACATTGACGAGGAGGTGCGGCGCTTTGAGTACAAGTGCGAGGCCGGAGCACACTTCGCGGTGACACAGCCGGTGTTCGACCTGCGGCTGCTGGAGAAATTTCTGCGCCGAGTGGAGCACTGCCGGCTTCCGGTGATGGCCGGAATCTGGCCGCTGACCAGCGTGCGCAATGCGGAGTTCATGCGCAATGAACTGCGGGTATCCGTACCGGATGAGATTTTGACGCGGATGGCGGCAGCCAGCACAGACAGCGAACATGCGCGGGCGGAAGGCGTAATGATCGCGCGCGAGATGTTGCTGGAGGCGCGGGCCATGGTGCAAGGGGTTCAGGTGAGCGCGCCACTGGGGAAATTTAGCGCGGCGGTGGATGTGATCGAAGCGCTGGGACAGCGGAAGGAAGGCTGAGTTGCAAGGTTTCAAAGTTTCAAGGTTTCAAAGTTAGAAGCAAAGGCAAGGACAGGATCGCAGGCACCCGCTTCATCCGAATCCCCACAATCGCCAACCGCGGGCGGTTGTGGGCCATCCGCGTTACGACAAGAGCTTAGACATGGGAAGGCGAATCGCGAACCCTGCAGAGATGGACTGCACTGCTTCCCACCTTAGCGCCGGAAAGCACGGCGCGAAGGTGGGGCACCCGGCTTTAACGCTGCTGGGCGAGGTTCAGGAGTACATTCGGTCCGCAGAGGTTTAACCTGCCCTCGATGAGCGTCTCGTTTGCCGAGCCGAGCGGCACCTCATCCAGCAGACCCTCATAGAGAATCTCTTCTCCGTTAGTGGCGCCCGCCGAGATTACTACAGAGGTCCCCATTACATAGGCGCCTATCGTGGTGCCCGCATCGGGAATCGTTCCCGATGCACAGACGACCGACCCGGGCGCAAAATTGGTATTGAAAGCCCCGCTGAGCGGAAAGGATCCGTTGGTTGCCGTGGCGGACTGCGTGAGCGTGAGACTGGCGGTCGCGTATTCGTTGGGATTACTAGGGTCTACTGACACGGGTGTTCCGTCAGGGTTCGTAATCGTTCCAGTCCACGTGCCGGTGAGGGGCGGCAGGTAGCTGGCCGCAATGGTTCCGTTATCTCCGTCCGCGCAACCGCCCGCAACGGAGTAGGTTCCGGTCAGCGAATCTCCTGAACCAATCGCGTTCACCGTCACAAATTGGTTGTTGAAATTGGCCGACGTCAGGGTCAGCGTGTCGCCACTAAATGTCCCGGTGAAAGGTATCGCCACGCTGGGGAGGGAAGGACAATTCAAAACTGACGAAGAAACAAGCATGGTCCCTGAAACAACGTTGCCGGATTGCGTCAGGCTTCCGCCGATAGACAGCACGAGCCCCGGGGTGACCGTCGATGTGGCCGTGAGCGACCAGTTGCCGTTCGTAATACTGCTGTACGGACCACTTGAGCTGCTCGAACCTCCGCCACAGCCGATGCACAGCAGACAGCTCACAAACAGCGCAGCGAGAACCATTCCGGGTTTCACGAGCTTCTCCATCCGCAGATTCAAATCCCGCCACCAAGTCTAGGCGGAATTGACGCTGATTTCCAGAGCTGTCTTGATAGGGGGCGGACCATACATGGTATCCACCTACCTCAATTTGGGACCTTCGAGGGAGCCGGATGGTAGCATGGGTGGTTGTGGATTCCATGCGGGGATAGCGATTGCGGATACTGTTTGTAGGTGACATTTTCGGGCGGCCGGGCCGCAACATGGTGCGCGAGCATCTGGCGGCGCTGCTGAAAGAGCACGCGGTCGATCTCTGCATTGCCAACGGGGAGAACGCGGCGGGAGGATTCGGGCTGACGCCGCCGATTGCCGAGGAGTTTTTCGATCTCGGGATTGATGTAATCACCACGGGAAACCACGTGTGGGACAAGCGCGAGCTGGTGGATTATCTCAACAGCGCGGCGGATGAGCCGTACAGTCCGGCGCGGCGGGTGCTGCGGCCGGCGAACTATCCGGCGGGAACTCCGGGAGTGGGAGTGTATGAAGGCACCACCCGCGCGGGAGTTCCGTACGCAGTGGTGAATCTGCAGGGACGGGTGTTTATGGTAAACATCGACGACCCGTTCCGGGTGGCCGACCGGCTACTGGAAAAGATTGCCGCCAAGGTGATTTTCGTGGACTTCCATGCGGAGGCTACCTCAGAAAAGGTTGCGCTGGGGTGGTATCTGGACGGAAGGGTGACGGCGGTGGTGGGAACCCATACGCATATTCCGACGGCGGACACGCGGGTGCTGCCGGGGGGTACGGCATACCAGACCGACGTGGGGATGACCGGTCCCTACGACAGCGTAATTGGAGTGCAGAAAGAACAGATTCTGCAACGCTTTTTGACCAGTTTACCGGCACGATTCGAGGCGGCAATGAACGACGTGCGCTTCTGCGCGGTGCTGGTGGATTGCGAGGAGAGCACCGGCAAGGCGCGCAGCATCCAACGAATTATGCTGGACGAAGACGGGCACGCTGAAGACGGAAAAAGCTGGCAGGTTCACCATGGAAGACAAGCACGCTGAGGAAGCCAAGTTGATGGCGGTAGATGGAGCAGATGGAAGCGCGGAACGACCGCGCGGGTTCGACTGGCGGGCGTTCGACGCCTATATGTTCGACATCGACGGCACGCTGCTGAATTCGCAAGACGGAGTACATTACGAGGCATTCCTGACCGCGATGCGGGAGTTGTGCGGGCGCCCGGTCGGGCTGGAGGGAGTTCCGGTACAGGGCAGCACGGACCCGATTATTCTGCTGCGGGCGCTGGAGCAGGCGGGAGTGTGCGAGGCGGAAGGACGGGCGGCACTGGAAGCCGCGCTGGCCCGGATGTGTGCAGAAGTCGAGGCGCGCACCGAGGAGCTGCGGCCACAGCTTTGCGGAGCGGTGACGAAGTTGCTGGAAGAGCTAAAGTCGGCGGGAAAGCTGCTGGGAGTGACCAGCGGCAACGTGGAGAGAATCGGCTGGGCCAAGCTGAAGGCCGCGGGGATCGACGAATACTTTTCGTTTGGCTCATTCAGCGACCGCAATGAGACGCGGACGGAGATTTTCCGGTGGGGTGCGATTGAGGCGCGCCGGCGGCTGGGAGAAAAGGCGAGAGTATGCTTTGTGGGCGATACTCCGGCAGACGTGGCGGCGGCCAAGGCTTGCGGATATCCGGTGATTGCGGTGGCGACCGGGATATTTTCGACGCTGGAACTGGCGAAAGCAGAGCCGGAGATGTGCATTCCAGATTGCGAAACCTTGTGGAGCTACGCACGGTGAACGGAATCCGGTAGAATTCTGGTCATGCTCCGCGCCGCTGTACTGGCTGTTGCGCTTCTCATTTCCGGCTTACTCTGCGCGGAAGACACTCCGGCAAAGACAGACGCGGCCAACCAACCTTGTTCGGACTACGAGAAAAACTTTCCATCCTGCGGTATTTCCAAAGCGGACAAGCAAAAGGCAAAGAAGCTCTACGAGCAGGGGACAAAACTGGCCCGGGAAAAGCACTTTGACGCGGCGCTGGAAAAGGTGAGAGCGGCGCAAGCGATCTCGCCCCGGGATATGGTGTACGCGACGGCCGTTCAGGCGGTGCAGGAGCAGGTCTCCGCCGGAGAGCTGCGCAAGGGCAACAAGGCCATGCTGAGCGGCGATGCGAACAGCGCGCTAGGAGCGTTCCGGCGGGCCGCGGAGCTTGATCCGACGAACGAATACGCGCAACAGCGGCTCCGCGATGCGTTTCCGCCGCCGGATGAGCTGGCCGGTACGCCGATGTTTCGCGCCCGGCTGGGCGAGACCCGGCTGCAGCCAGTGGCGGGAGTTCGGAGCTTTGAGTTCAAAGGGCGCTCGCCCGAGGCGCTCGACCAATTTGCAAGATTGTTTGGGATGACGGCGGTTCAGGAAGAGGGACTGACCCCACGAAATTTGCGCATCAAGCTGGACAACGTGGACTGGGAGACAGGATCGGCGATTATGGCGCGGGTCTGTAAGGTGCTGATGATTCCGACGAGCGAGCACGAGGTGCTGCTGGCGAACGACACGGAGGATAACCGGCGCGACCTGACGCGGATGAGCCTGCGGACGTTCTATGCAGTTGGTGGAAGCACAGCTCAGCAGTTGACCGATCTGACGACCGCGCTGCGGGTTCTGTTTGACCTGCGATTCGTCACCGCGAATGCGTCGGAGGGCTCCATCGTAGTCCGCGCGCCGCAGCAGACGATGGATGCGATTACGGAATTCCTTGAGTATCTGCAGGATGACGAGCCGACGGTGATGCTGGACATAAAGGTCTTCGAGATCTCAGCCACTTTGACGAGGGAGCTGGGAACTTCGGTACCAAATGAATTCACGGTGTTCAACGTAACGTCGGAGATCAACAGCCTGGTGAGCAGCAGCAGCTACCAGCAGATTGTGTCGGCGCTGGAAGCGAGCGGGCAAACGGTGAACGCCACCACGATTCTCGCCGCGCTGCTGGCATCCTCGTCCTCGACGACTTCCAGTGTGCTGGGTCAGCCATTTGGGGTCTTCGGCGGGGGATTGACGCTGACCGGAGTGACGATACCGTCGACGACCGCTCATTTCTCAAAGACCGACTCTCTGGCACGGACGGTGGACGACGTGCTCCTGCGGGCGGGACACGGAAAAGCGGCGACGATGAAGGTGGGCGAGCGCTACCCGATCGTGAGCTCGCAATTTTCCGCGACCAGCGCGACGAGCAGCATATTGTCAGCTCTGGGACTGAACACCACGGCGGGCACAACGCAGATTCCGTCGCCACAGTTCAGCTATGAGGACCTTGGGCTGGTTCTGAAGGCAACTCCGCAGGTGCACGGAAAACTGGTCAGCCTGGATTACGAGCTAACGCTCCGGGCGTTGGGCGCGACCCAATCCAACGGACTCCCGCTGCTTACCAACCGCGAGATGAAAGGCACGATCAGCACGAACGATGGCGAAGGGGTGGTGCTCGCGGGGTTGGTGGAAAAGGACGAGATCAACGCCATCAATGGAATTCCCGGGCTTTCAGCGTTGCCAGGGTTGGGAACAGCGTTCTCTGCCGATACCAAAGAACATACCACTGACGAACTGCTGGTGGTGGTAACTCCGCATATCACCTCCGGAAGAACTACCACCGGCTCCTACGTGCGCGTCCCGACAAACGTTCCGAAGTGAGCAGGAACGGGATCAAGAGCAAGATCAACATCAAGGACAAGATCAACTACCCCACCTTAAACTCGCACAAATACGCGAGTTGAAGATGGGGCACCCAAACGTAACTTCCCAAAACAAACTTTACACCTGTAACGGCAACCTACCTGCGCACTGAGTTATTTGGCGTTTGCTGCCTGATCGGCTTCGAAGGCTACGACGGCCTTCAGCGCCTCATACTGGGCCATGCCGGGATTGCCGACACGACGGCCATTGATGAACAGGGTTGGAGTTGCGGTGACGGCAATGGACTGGCCGAGCAGTTCGCTGCGGGTGATGCGTTCGGCGGTCGCCGGAGCTTCGGCGCAACTCTGGGTCTTTGCCGGATCGGCTCCAGCCAGCTCAGCATAGTGGCGCAAACGCTCGGTGACGGCGGCATCATCAATCGTTGCCTTGCCGCTGGCATCGGTCTTGCGCACGGCGTCCTCAACGTCTTTCTGGTGGGTGTAGACGGCATCCATGAAGGTGAATGCCTGATCCTGATTGGAGCGGGCGATGCAGTCCAGATAGGCGGAGGCGCGCAGGGCCCAAGGATGGAGCTTTTCTAACGGGAAGCTTTGAAAGACGAAGCGAGCCTGGGGGAAATCGTTGCGCAGCTTTTCCATGATGGACTGCGCTTCCTTGCAGGCGGGGCACTCAAGATCGGCAAATTCAACGATCAACAACTTGGCGTCAGCCGGGCCTTTGGTTGGACCGAAGGCGGATTTCGCAAGCTCGCTACGCTCCCGTGCAAACGGGTCGGCTCCAAAGGGGAGAACATCGCCAGCGATGGCGTGCTTCAAATCCCTGGAGATATACCAATGGCTGACCTGCTGGCCCTCGGGCGTGGCGAAGAGCGCGGTGATTTCGTACAACTCCGGGATGGGCGAGAGACTGATATTGACAATGCGAACCTGAAGGTTCGGGTCATAGCCAAATACGCGTTTGAAATAGGCTTCCGCCATTGCCTGGGTGGGAGCACCGGCAAGCGGTTCGGCTTTGGCGGCATCCGCAGGCTTGGAAGCGGGCGTGGAGGCCGGTTTCCTGGCGGCGGTCTGCGCGAAGAGCGAAAACGAGAGCAAAAATATGGCAGAGAACTTCAGAACATTGCGCATTAAGACCGTCCTTGAACCAAGCTGTGCTTTGAAGAATATAAAAGTTTTACTAGACCTGATGGCGAGCCGCAATGGGAAAGCGCCGGCCGACTCCGAAAGCCTTAGTCGAGATTCTGATTCCGGGTGCGGCCTGCTGTCGCTTGTACTCGCTGCGATTGATAAGGCGGATGACAAACTGGATCACCTCTGGGTCAAAGCTGGTAAGCGCGGCGATCTCCTCGGCGGATTTCAAATTGTTGACATACTCCTCGAGGATGCGGTCGAGAACGTCATAGGGCGGAAGCGAATCGCTATCCTTCTGGTCTGGGCGCAGCTCGGCGGAAGGCGGCTTGGTGATGGATGCCTCGGGAATGACGGGGCGGCGGGAATTGACGTAGCGGGCGAGGCGATAGACGAGAGTTTTGGGCACGTCCGAGATGACGGCCAGGCCACCTACCATGTCTCCGTAGAGGGTGCAGTAGCCGACGCCGATCTCGCTCTTATTGCCGGTGGTGAGGACGAGCGCCGAAAACTTATTAGCGATGGCCATGAGGAGTCCGCCGCGGGTGCGGGCTTGGAGATTCTCTTCGGTGACGTCCTCGGCGCGGCCCTTGAAGAGGGTGGAGAGCGCGGTACGGTAGGATTCGAAGATATCGCGAATGGCGACGACATTAAAACAGATGCCAAGGTTGGTGGCGAGTTCGCGGGCATCGGTGATGCTGCCCTCGGAAGAATACTGACTTGGCATGGAGACGCCGATGACGTTTTCCACACCCAGAGCATCGACCGCGATGACGGCTGTCAGCGCGGAGTCGATGCCGCCGCTGAGTCCAACCACAACTTTCTTGAAGCCACACTTGCGAACGTAGTCACGGGTTCCGAGGACCAGCGCGGCATAGGCGCTTCCCTCCTCACCCTGGACCTGATCGTGCATGTCTCCGGTCATGGAGTCGGTATCGACCAGGATGAGGTCTTCTTCGAAGGAATGCGCCTGCGCTATGGGTTCTCCAGCTGGGTTTAGAGCCAGGCTTGAGCCGTCGAAGACCAGGCTGTCATTGCCTCCGACCTGATTGACGAGGAGGACGGGAACATGGTGGCGACGGGCGATGCCGGCGAGCATGGCCTGACGAAGTTCGCGCTTGCCAACGTTGAAGGGCGAGGCGGAGATGTTGAGAACCAGGCGGCCGCCGGCGTGAATCAGGTCTTCGACGGGATCAGAGCCGTAGAGACGACGGGGCCAGAAGGCCTTGTCATTCCAGGCATCCTCGCAAATGGTGAGGGCGAGAGGCTGGTGGCCCATGCAGAAAAGCTGTTGCGAAGGAGCGGGCGCAAAGTTGCGCATTTCATCGAAGACATCATAGGTGGGCAGCAAGCGCTTGGACTGAACAAAGTCGATGCGTCCATGGCGCAGCAGAGCGGCGGAGTTCATGACGGTCTTGCCGGTATCCGAAGCAGCGTGGGAGGGGAAGCCGGCAATGATGGCAATGTCAAGCAACTCGGCTGCGAGTTGCTCCAGCACCTGGCGGGAGCGGGTGACGAAGGAAGGGACCTCGACGAGATCGCGCGGGGGATATCCGCAGACAGACAGTTCGGGAAAGACGACCAGGTCGGCACCACGCAAACGGGCATCCAGCGCGAACTGGCGGAACTTGGCTGCATTGCCTGCGAAGTCTCCGACAGTAGGGTTGATTTGAGCGAGTGCGATCTTCACGGGAATAGTGTAAAGCGCGCACGGGGCTGGGGCGAAATTTACCGGCGGGACGCGCTTATTTCCTGCCGACGCACTTGAGCACTTTCAGGATTGGTGTGTCCGTCCTTATCATCGCCGGGAAAAACGCCCGGCTACTTTGCCGGATATACCTTCCGCGATTCCGGTCTAGCTCGCGTTGGTACCGAAGAGCATGGTCAAGGTCAGAACGATCATGATGATGGTGGCGAGCCAGGCGACGATGTTGAAGAAATGCGAGTTGATGTGGCGTCCCATAAGTTCGCGTTTGTTGATGAGCAGCAGCATGGCAATGAGGACGAAGGGCAGCACCGCACCGTTGACCACCTGGGAGAGGATGGTGATTTTTACCAGGGGCAGGTGGGGCCAGAGAATGACTCCTGCACCGGCGACGATGAGGCCGGTGTAGAGCCAATAAAAGAAAGGAGCTTCGCTGAATTTCTTATCGAGACCGGACTCGAATCCCAGGCCCTCGCAGACGGCATAGGCGGTGGAGATGGGAAGGATGGAGGCGGCAAAAAGCGAGGCGTTGAAGAGCCCTACGGAGAACAGGATGTAGGCGTAATTACCGGCCAGAGGGCGGAGGGATTGAGCCGCTTCCGCGCCGTCCTTGACGTCGTAGTGGCCGTGGACAAAAAGAGTGGCAGCACAGGCGACGACGATGAACCAGGCGACAACGTCGGTAAAGATGCAGCCCACGATGACGTCAAGGCGCGAGGCGCCATACTGTTTTTCGTTAATTCCCTTCTCCACGACCGAGGATTGCAGATAAAACTGCATCCAGGGAGCGATGGTTGTGCCGATGACTCCAATGACCATGTAGAGATAGCTGGAGCTGCGGAAGAGATGGATGTTGGGCGGAACAAGGGTCGCCATTCCGGCGGCCTTCCAGTTGGGATGGGCGAGGACTCCGGCGAGGATGTAGGCGAGATAGATGAACGACGCCACGAGGAAGACCTTTTCCATCGATTTGTAGCTGCCCTTGACGACGATGATCCAGACGAGGGCCGCGCAGACGGGAACGCTGGCCCAGATAGGGATTCCGAAGAGCGCGAGGCTGCCCGCGATGCCGGCAAATTCGGCGACCACATTGCCAAAGTTGGTGAGGATCAAACCAACCATGAGGAGAAAGGTGATGCGGAAGCCAAACTCTTCGCGAATGAGGTCGCTGAGGCCCTTGCCGGTGACGGCTCCCATGCGGGCGGTCATCTCCTGCACCACGATGAGGGCCAGAGTCATGGGAATCATCGTCCAGAGAAGTCCGTAGCCGAACTGGGCACCGGCCTGGGAGTAAGTCCAGATGCCACCGGCGTCGTTGTCGACGTTGGCGGTGATGAAGCCCGGGCCAACCACGGCCAGGAACATCATGAGACGGACTCTCCACAGCTTTACCTTCGACATTCAACCAACCGGTTTGGACGAGGATTTACATCGGAAGTGTCAGCATAAATTGCACGGTGGGGGAAGCTCAAGGTGAGAAGGTGGAAATGTCAATTATTTAACGCAACAAAGGGAGCTGCGCAAAACAAGAGCTGCGAATGCATCCCCAAGAGCGCGATTCGAGCCGCGTACGAGGCTGGCTAGAGGTGCGAGCGGAGGATGGAGATTACGTCGTCGGCGGTGATTACGCCAGTCAGTACGCCAGTCTCATCGACTACCGGAAGCGTGAGCAGATTGTATTTATCAAAAATCTCGGCGACTTCGCGTTCGTCAGCCTCGGGCGAACAGGAGATGAGGGGATCGACGGTCAATACGGAGAGTAGCGTGTCAGGGTTGGAGACTACCAGTTTGGCGAGAGGGACTGCTCCGAGAAGCTTTTCATTCTCGCCGACGAGAAAGATCGTGCTCATGCTCTCCAATCCGCCATCGAAGTGCTTCAGCATCTCCACGGCATCATGGACCCGGGCGGTGGGGGCGAGCGCCATGTAATCGGTGGTCATGCGGCCGGCGGCGGTGTCTTCTTCAAACTCCAGAAGCTCTTCAACCTCCTGGCGCTCCTCGGGTTCCATCTCCTGGAGGATGGCGTCGGAGCGTTCGTCAGTGAGGTCGTTGAGAAGGTCGGCAGCGGCGTCGGGATTCATCTCCTCGACGATGTCGGCGGCGCGGTCGGACTCCATGGCATTGAGGATGGAGACCTGGAGCTTGGGGTCGATCTCCTCAAGAGCCTGGGCAGCTACGTCCTCATCGAGGCCCTGGAAGACGGCATCGCGCTCGGCGGGCGAAAGCTCTTCGATAATATCGGCGATGTCGGCGGGATGCAGACGGGCAACGCGTGCGGAGGAGATCTTGAGGCGGACACGGCGGGCCGGGTCGGTCTCGATCAGGTTGACGAACTCCCAGGGGATATTGCGCGCGGGGATACGCGTTAGCCAGTTGGCGAGCGCGTGGCGCGGGAGCATGCCCTTGAGCAGACGGCGAACCGCACCACGGGCACCGGCATCGACATAGGCGATGCGAAGGTGCAGACCTACCACGGACTCGCGTTCGAGCGATAACTCAATGTCATTGACGCGAACCACCTTGCGGCCATGAACATCGATAATCTGCTGATCGAGCAGATCGCGTTCCAGCAGCAACATGCCCTCGCCGCTGGAATACTTGGGAAGATCGGCGGAGCGGGCCGTGGTGTGCACGCCACCGTTGACGGTACGGAGAAGCTCAGTGCCGACGATGCGGTCTCCTTGCGGAGTGCGCACGATGAGGGCAGCGATCCGGGTCGGGTCGTCCTGGGGGACGAGCGCAACTTCGCGCACGCGTCCCAGGCGCACGGAGTCGAAGTCATACACCGTGAGGCCCAACAGATCCGATAGTGCAAGCGCGGTCATCGACCCCCAGCATAACCCGGGAACTCGACTGGAACAAACTGAAAGCTGCGTTGGATGACAACGAGAGAGAAAATCAGGCTACAATCCTCTCACTATGGCACGCACATCGCTGGACCTGCGCACGCTGACCGGTCAATTGCTCACATTCGGCTTTGACGGAGGCGAAGTATCGAGCAGCCTTCGCTCCACGCTCAAGACGCTGAAGCCCGGCGGCATCATCCTGTTTGCCCGCAATATCGAGTCGCCCAGGCAGACGCACGCTCTGTTGAAGGCGGCACAGAAGGAGGCGGAGATACCGCTGTTCCGCTGCGTGGATATGGAGGGCGGCACGGTGGACCGGCTGAAGAATGTGATTGGTCCGGCACCCAGCGTACAGGAGGTGGTGCAGGCCGGACACAAGGCGTTCTTCCGCGAACACGGGAAGCTGATCGGCAGCGAAGTACGAGCCCTGGGCTTTAACGTGGATTTTGCCCCGGTGCTGGACCTGCGCTTGGAGGGGTCGCTGGAAGTGCTGGGATCGCGCACCGTATCGCCGGACGCAAAGGCCACGGTGGGATACGCGAAGGAATTTCTGCGCGGATTGAAAGACGCGGAGATCGCCGGATGCGGCAAGCACTTTCCGGGTCTGGGCGAGGGCACACTGGATTCTCATGAGGCGCTGCCGGTGGTGCACAAGAGCTGGAAGGCACTGTGGAACGAAGACCTGCTTCCCTACCGGATGCTGGCGAAACAACTGCCATTCGTAATGGTGGCGCACTGCGCGTTTCCCGAGGTGACGGGCGAGGCTGTACCTGCCTCGATCTCAAAGAAGTGGATTGGAGATGTCCTGCGTAAGAAGATCGGATATGCAGGGCTGGTGGTTTCCGACGACCTGGAGATGGGGGGCGTACTGAAGGTTGCCAGCATCGAAGAAGCCGCGGTTGGCACCGTTCAGGCGGGCGCAGACATGTACCTGGTCTGCCATAACGAAGAGCTGGTGCATCGCGCCTATGAGGCAATTCTGAAAGAGGCGGAGCGAAGCAGCCGATTCCGGGCCAAGGTGGAGACGGCAGCACTGAGGATTCTGAAGGCGAAGAAGCGTTGGCCGGGATTGAGAAAGAAGATGAGCACGGCTCCCAGCGAGGCGGCGGTGAACCACCTGCGGCAGAAGTTGTGGGAATTCAGCGAGGAAGTTCGACTGACTACGAACGCGGAGTCTGCGGGGGCTGCGGGGTTGGGGAGCTGAGGAGCGTGGGTTAGTCCGGCGAAACCAGTTGAAGCTGAAAAGTCGGGCGGCCTTGGAGGACCGCCCGGTCAGGCAGTAGTGCAGTTAAAGAAATTTTATGGAAGAAGCATTTTGAGCGAAGCGACAGAGCCACCGGCCTTCTCGAATTCGGATAGCTCCACGACGATCGGCTCGACGCCTTCCCTGCCCAGAATCTGCTCCAAGCGGCGGGTCATTCGCGGAGTGATGTAGTAGCCGTTTACCGAAACGCCATTGCAGACAAATTGCAGCGCCTCTTCGCGGGTGACCTCGAAGGTCTGAGCACAACTTCGAATGTGCGCGAGGGTCTCCGGCGCAAAGGCACCGGGGTAAATCAGCAAAGACTCCGGGGCAAGCGGAGCCAGGCAGAGATTGAGATGGAAGAAGTATGGATCCACCAACTCCAGCTTGCGCACCTCGAAGTTCATCGACTCCATGAGTGCGGCAAACTGGTCCACCGCGGCACGGGTGGAGCGGTGGCCAAATCCAGCCCAGACCGACTCCCAATCAGGATTCCAGAGCAGGTCACCGGTGCCTTCGAGAAACTCCTCGCCTGCGAGCCCAAGCTCCATGATCCGGTAACCTTGCTGGGAATACCAGGAAGTGAATTGCTCGACTTCATCGCGGCGGCTGCGATGCAACATACGCGACGGAATGACAAAGGTGCGATCTTCGCGATCGATTCCGACAAAGGCATGGCTGGCGGTAAAGCACATGTCCTCCAAACCGGAGAGGGGATCAAGAAGAAAGATTTTGAGTCCAACCCGCTGGAAGGCTCGACCGAGGTTCTCCCACTGCTGGAGAGCTAATGGAAGATCAACCGAAGGATTGTGGCGCGCGAACGGGTTCCTGAATTCAGTGATTGCAAAGTACGAGGGGCGCGACATGAGCACATGGCTGAGGTGGCGAGTCAGGGTCTCGCTCTGGTAGTTCCTCCGGAATTGCTTCGAGCCTGTCTCTGCGTTTTCCAAAGCTGCTCCATGGTCAATCACGGCAACCGGATACGGATGCGCATATGGCCGCTTCCACTGGGCCAAATAGTCATGTCCACATGTGCCCGCGATAGTACCTTGACACGCACTACGCTGCGGTGAGCAAGATCACAAGAGAGTGTTTGCTTTACTTTTCTTTACATCAAATTCTTGAAGTTAATGGCTGGCAGCGGCGGAAACTGGAGTGGAGACTATAGGTAATTCGATAATGATCTCGAGACCGTGGTTCTGGAGGTTGCGGGCAAATACCGAACCGTTGTGAAACTTCACGGCGCCGCTGACGATGGAGAGTCCGAGGCCACTGCCACCGGTGGTCGTGCCGCGCGCGTCGTCAACGCGGTAGAACGGGGTAAAGAGCCTGGGCAGAGCCGCCTCAGGGACGCCGGGGCCATTGTCACGGACGGAGATCCTTGCCAGCCGGTTGTCAACGGCCACGGAGAGTTCGACGCGGCCAGCTTCACCGGCATAGAAGATGGCGTTGCGCAGTACATTCTCAAAGGCGCTGCGCAACATGTTGGGTTCCCCTACCATGGTCAATTCCGGCCAGTTTTCGTCATAGACAATCTCCACGTTGGATTGACTGGCCTCAAAGCGGGCGTCCTCTATAGCTTCCCCGATGACTTGGTTGAGCGAGAGTGGCTCGGCGGCGGGTTTGAGTTGTCCGCTCTCCAGGCGTGCGACGGTGAGAATTTGCTCGATCATTCCATTGAGCCGAAGGAGTTCAAATTCGATGCGGTCGAGCATCTCTTTGCGCTCAGGCTCAGGAGCGGTGGACGCCAGGGAGAGCGCAACGCGGATGCGCGAGATGGGAGAGCGGAGATCGTGCGAGGCACCCATCAACATGCGCTTGTTGCTTTCCACCAGATTGCAAATCTCTCCGGCCATGATGTCAAAATCCCTGACCAGGTCGGCAATCTCATCCCGGCGGGTGCTGCCGGCGAGACCGGCGCGCGCCTGCAGATTGCCTTGGGCTATGGCGTGGGCAGCGTCGCGAAGACGAACGATGGGGCGCGTGAGGTATTGAGCGAGCGCCGCGCAGAGCAGCGAGGTGAGCAGCGAGCTGAGAAGAATCGCAAACAGGAGGCTGCCGGGCAGAGAGCGGAGCACGGGCGGCGAGAAAAACTCGCCGGCAAAAACAAACGCATGGCCCTTGGAATCCGTAGCTCTTTCGACGATAAACGTGCCATTGCGCGCCTTGGCGATGCCATCATTCTGAAGGGCGCGCTGAATAGCATCGCGCGCATCGGCCGGCATCCAGAAGCCGCTCAACTCGTTCATGCGGTCGTCAAAGAGCCAGTATGCGGAGCGCTTGTCGAGGGCGATGTCATGGAAGAGTTCGCGGAGTCCCTCCTGGCCGCGAGTGGAGTAACGCCAGGTTGCGTACCGGGCAAGCACGGGCATGGCACGGCGCTCAGGCTGTACCCACCACGGACGATCAGGCCCGAAGCTGGCATGAACGCGATAGGCGACGGAGAGCATGATGCAGGTTTGGAGAATCCAAAAAGGCAGGAAGATCTTCCAGAACAGACGGCTCTTCACAACGTCACCTTCGCCAGAGCATAGAAGTATCCGATGCCGCGCACGGGACGAATGCGTTCTTCGCCTTCGGGGACGCAGCCGAGTTTTTTGCGCAGACGGCTTACATGGACATCGACGCTGCGGTCGAAGGCACTGAGGGGACGGCCCAGCGCGGCCTGGGCCAGTTCTTCGCGAGTCACAACCATTCCGGCGCGGCGCAGGAGAAGCTCAAGCATGTTGAACTCAGCGCCAGTTAACTCGACGGGAACGCCGTTGCAGACTGCGGTGCGGGAGAGCAGGGAGAGCGAAATGTCGCCGACCGACAAGGATTCGTCGCCGGGACCATCATTGTGGATCTCCTGCGAGCGGCGGAGCACGGCACGGATGCGGGCGACGAGCTCGCGGGGATCGAAGGGCTTGGGGACGTAGTCGTCGGCGCCGATTTCGAGGCCGAGGATGCGGTCCACGGATTCTCCCCGGGCAGTCAGCAAAATGACCGGAACGCGAGAGTGGGCGCGCAAAGACTTGAGCAGCTCAAATCCAGAGCCCCCGGGAAGCATGACGTCCAGGATCACCACATCGTATTCGCCGGTGAGCGCGGCCTCAAGACCGGAGCGATGATCGAAAACGGAGTGAACATGAAAGCCCTCGTTCTGGAGAAATCGCTGCAGCAGGGAGACGAGCCCTTGGTCGTCGTCGATGATGAGTACACGGCTCATACCATCTATTCTGCGTGAGGCAAGGGGCGACCGCTGTGAAGAACTGTTACGAGTTGGGCCAGGATGGTTCACAAAAATTTACGTTCGTTTCACCGGGTCAATTGCTCGGGTGCTGCTTCCAAGATTCACGATAACAAAACCCAAAGCGCAACACTGTCCGGAGTTGTTTATTCTCACGGATGAGCGGCGCGACGAGGCTGCGCCCCGCTTTTATTCTCATGATTTTATCCCTTTTGAAGCAGATTCAGCGTTCGAGAGGAAGCAAGGCTCCGGTGAGTATGCCGTCGGGGTCTCGCAATAGCTGTGCGCAGAGCTGCGCGAGCTTTTGCGGAGAGAGCCATTGCGAGGGATCAGCCGTGGGCATGGCGGCGCGATTCGCCGCCGTGTCGATGGTTCCGGGAAGGATGGCGTTGATGGATATGCCGAAGTCGCGGTTCTCCAGCGCAACCGACTGGACGAGCGCATGGAGTGCGGCCTTGGTAGCTACATAGGCGGAAAGATTGGACTGAGGCTGGGCGGCAGCAAGGCTGCCAATCATCACGATGCGACCGTAACGGCGATCGCGCATGGGAACGAGCACGGCACTGAGGAGATAAAAGGCTGCGTACAGGTTATCTTCGCAGAGGCGCTGCCAGTCTTGTTCGGGCATCTCGTGCAGGGCTCCAGAGGCAAAGCCGCCAACCGTGTGAACCACACCGTCAATTCTGGAAAAGCGATTGAGGACAGCGCCGACAGCCGAGGTGGCACCGGCGGAAGAGGCGAGGTTCGCGGCAACGGGAAAGAATTCAGGATGCACGGGGAGGCCCTGGCTGACGCTACGTACGGCCCCGGCGACACTGGCCCCCTGTTCCAGTAAGTGCCGCACTACGACGCTCCCAACCGCACCGCTGGCGCCGGTTACCAGAATCACTTGCCCCTTCATACGCGCGCTCCTAAGACTCTAGATGCAAAAGCGCGGACGACCGGAGCCGCCCGTGGAAGCGAAGGTGAGATTTAGAACGACAAGAGCACCTGGAAATCGACGCGGCGGTTGGCCGTTCCGGAAGAAAATGGGCCGCCGGCAAGGCTGTTGGTTTTTCCGAACATCGCGGAGGAAAGATTACCGATGGGCAGACCCGGATTCCAAGTATTGAACAGATTGCGCGCCGTGGCCGTAAAGGTCAAGTTATAGCGGCGCGAAGTGGTTGACGGTCCGAAAATTCCGCCCATGCCGCGCGGGCCGCCAAAGCCGCCTCCGGGAGGACCACCGGGGCCACCGTGACCTCCGCCGCTGTGTCCCGGGCTGGGTCCCTGATCTGGGGAAGCGCTCGGCTTCTTCATATCCGGACCGAAGCCGAAGGTCTTGGAGAAGCGCATATTGACGGTGACGTTGGCTGGACCTTTGCCATAGTTCACGGGAATGGGATGAGCCGCGGAGGCGGCTGGACTGGTGTCAAAGCTGCCGTATTGGTTGGTAACCAAGTATTGATTCTGGGTGGCGCTGGTAGCAAAGGCAGGACGGTCATTGAAGAACGAGTCGCCATTCAAATCGGTTCCGGTGGTGATGTTGAATGGCGCGCCGGAGTTGGCGATCACAAAGGGGCTGATGCGGATGTTATGGGCAAGCGACGCGGTTCCGCTGAGGAAGAGACGGTTGCGGACATCGAACGAGGCGCGGCCGTAGTCCTGAGTGAGATCGTAGGAATTCGAAGGGTTGCTGGATGGACCACTGGTATCGCTATTGGCATAGCCGAGGGCGTAGAAGCCCATTAACGAGAGCTTCTGCGAGAGGCGAATCTGCACGTTGGCGATGAACTGATTCTGCTTGAAGATGGCTTCGGAATTGTACTGGTAGATGTTGCCTGCGTTGGCGAACGGACGGGTGCCATCTTGCCGCGGGGCGTTGGCGTTTTCCAGGATGAGCTGATGGAGACCGCGCGAATTGAGGTAAGTGAAGGAGACGGTTCCCACAGAGCCAAGTTGCCGTTCGAGGCTGACGGCAGTTTGCATGGTGTAGGGCGCATGCAGACTGGGATTGACTTGGTACACGGTGGAAGAGGCATTAGAGAATGTGCAGTTGGCGGGCGAAACGTTGCCGGACGAATCCGGAGGGCAGGGATTGACTACCCCGGTGTATATGGTTTGCGTCTCTGCGATGCCGTTGAGTCGCTGAGCCTGGAGCACGAGATCCTGGGTAAAGCGATCGTAGAAAATCCCGTAGCCCAACCGCAGTACCGTCTTGGGCGCACTTTTGGCGCTGCCCAAGCCCCAGGAGAGGCCGAGGCGCGGCGCGAGGTCGGCTTTGTTGCTGATGCCGCTCTGGGTTTCGAAGCGCAATCCGTAACTCAGTGTGAGGTTCGGGCGCAGTTTCCAATCGTCCTCGGCGTAGAGTCCCGCGTCGGCGAAGGAGAGCTGGGCTCGCCTGGTTCCAGCGGTCTGGATGAGTTGAGAGGGCGTGCCGTTGGTATAGTCGGCGAGGGTGCTGTAGGTAAGGATGCCGTTGAAGGCGGTACCGGTAACATTGTCGTCCTGCGACGCGCGAAGGCGACCGCCGAACTTGACGAAGTGCTTGCCAGCCAGCCACGAGGTGTAGTTCTGCAGCTCATAACGGCTGATGCTATCCGAGTTTTGGCCGTCGGTACTGCCGCCGCCGGAGAATGCGCCGAGCACGTTGATGGCGGCGGTGTTCGGCTCATTTGCATTCTGATTGGTGGCATCGTGGATGAACTGAAAGTGAGTTTCGTTGATCACGTGAGAGCTGAGAACCTGGGTGTCGCTGAGCTGTACCGTGTGCTGGGTTTCGGACACGCTGTAGGCGCGTGAGGCGACCACCAGGCCGCCGATCCCCTGGTTGGCTTCATCATTGTGCAGGAGTTGATAACGCGCGGTTAGAGTATTGCCGGGCGCTAGCTGGTAATCCATGCGCGCACTGACGACGGTGCGGGTGCGTGGAGTAAGCACCGCCTGGATCGGAATGCCATTGGCGTCCAGGCTCCCCGCGTCAATGGCCGCAGTTTCATCAATCGCCGAAGTCTCGTTGATATCGCGGCGCTCGGCGTTGAAGAAGACTGATAGTTTATTGTTCAGCGCTCCGCTCACGTTGCCGCTGTAACGCTCGGAGTGATAGGGCGGAACGGCGGTCAGCACGTATGGGTTTCGGGAGTTGAAGACGGAGTTGTTCTCATTGAACGAAGCTTGTCCGTGCCATTTGTCCGTACCGGGCTTGGTGAAGACCTCGATGCGGCCGAAACCCGGGCGATCATACTCGGCGGAAAACGGATTTTGATTGATGCGGATTTCGCGGATGGCAGACTTCGGCGGCAGGGTTCCATCGGAGAAGCCATCGATATAAATCTGTCCTCCGTTAGGCCCCACGGAGGGCCCGGCAAGCGCGAGAAGATCCTGCTCCAGTTCGTCAGGATCGTCGGACAGCGCTTCGAGGTCCTCGCCCTTGAGAACCGTGGCGCTGGCGTTGTTGGCGGGATTAACGTCGACCACCGTTGTGATGTCGCCCTGGACGGTGACCTGCTCCTGTTTGACGGCGATGCCGAGCGCGATGTCGAGTTGCTGCGCCGCTCCGGCAGAGATGATGACATCCGGCACCTGGTAGGGGGTGAAGCCCGCGGCGGTGGCATTGACCGTAACCGTGCCCGCAGGCAGGCCGTGGATGACGTAGTTTCCAACCTTATCGCTGAACGCCTTCTGGGTCTGGCCGTCGGGTGTGGTTACGGAGATTGCGGCACCGATCACGACGGCACCTGAGGGGTCCGTAACCTGGCCGCGCAGACTGCCTGAATTTTTCGGAGCCTGTGCCCAAGTTGAGCCAACAAAGATGACCAGTAGGCAAAATAGAACTGCTAAACGCTTATCAATGCGCAATTTCACTTACTCCAAGATTATGGTTCGCTACTGATCACCGGCTGGGACGCTGGCAAGCGACCACGGAGTCAGGAACGATTCCGCGGAGGGCGCGGCGGTTAGAATCGGCTCGACGCCGCCGAGCAAGGTGACGGCGACAGGAGGTTGGCCGGGAGAGCCCTGGGTGCTGACGATCATGACGGCCTCACCTTTCTGCAAATCGCCGAGTGAAGCAGCCGGCAGGCGAGCCAGCAACTGGTTCAGATCACCACGCGGGCGTGCGGCGTCCGCGCCGGCATCGCGCGGCGCAGACGCCGCGGGCGGAGTGGCACCTCTCATCCGCATGGCCAAGCCTTTTGCCACCTGGGCGGGAAGCATTTTCATCTGCGAATCGGCGGTGATCTTGACCGTCACCGGCTTTTTGGTTGCAAGATCCTGAACCGTCAGATTTCCCTGGGCGGGGTCGACGGAAGTGATAAGCCCTGAGATATTGCGAAAGGTTCCGGCCACGATCTCTTCGGCGGCGAGTTCGGTGCCGTCCTCGTTTTTATTGCCCTTGGCACGAAGCTGATCGCCGGGATGAATGTCGGCGAGCTGAGCGGGGGTGGCGTCCTCCCACTTGACGGAATCAGGCGCGTAGCGCTTAAAGGTGGTCTTCGGCGTGGTGCTGACCATCACAGTCTTGCTGCTGACCGAGAGTGTAATGCTGCCGCCTTGGATGTCCACCTGCTTGACCAGGCCGCCGATACCCCGGCGCTGCCAGTCGATCAACTCCTGCTGTTTCCGCTGCGCAATATCCTGCTGCTTCATGACGATCACGGCAGAGGCGTCGACGGTGACGCCATCGGCGTCGAGTTTGCCGCGCACCAGAATGCGGTCCCCTGGCTGGAGATCGCTGAGTAGAATGGGAGCCGCGACCTTCAGATTGGTCTGACCTGGCGCCAGGCGCAGAATTCGCGCGCCGGGTTGAACTTTGACCGCCAGTTCGGTGCCCTGGTCGGTGGCCAATGAGAGATCAGCACCCGTAATCCTACGGATGGAACCTAGCTGCTTCACCACCCCGGCAGCGGCTGGATTCGCCGGCGCGGCGGCCTGGGCGGAGAGCATGAGGGATGTGATGGCCAGGAATAATGCCAATGCAAGACCACGAACAACACTCTTCTTCATGCGAGATCTCCAACCTGAATAGAGTGAACCGAAACGGCAGCTATTCTTTTGTACCCTACCCCAAAGCCGTTCCGTGTTGCGTTTTGTTTCATTCCGTTAATTTTTGGTTTCCGCAACTCATCCCGCAACCCCCGGGAAGAAACTATTGCTACTCAGGAAACGAACGACCAGGTGTTCTCATCCTACCCGAATGTGACTCGGCAAGGACTGCTGCATACGGCCCGGCTCTGCGCGCTGCTGTGCGGTACGCTCGGTGCTGTGTTCTGTATGAGCGCTCAACTGGTCTGGGTGCGGGCGGCGCAACCGCAGGCGGCGGCGCAACCGCCAGCCCAGACAGGAACGACCAGCACAGCGGCGCCCGCCGGCGCGCCTCCGGAGATGGCGCAGATGCTTGCGGCCTACGTTGGGCAGCAGGTTTCATCGGTGGAACTGGCGGGACGTCCCGAACTGGATGATCGCGATTTGCTGCCGCTGCTGGTGCAACCTGCGAGGGAGCCGTTCGACCGCGATAAGGTGGAGCGCACGGTGGCCGCACTGAAGGCGACAGGAAAATTCCAGGACGTACAACTCGGCGTAATTCCAGACATTGCAGGGGTTCGGGTGTTGCTAATTCTGCAGCCGGCAGTGTATTTCGGAATCTACGAATTTCCCGGTTCGAAAGGGTTTGCCTATTCGAGATTGCTGCAGGTTGCGAACTATCCGCCGCCGGGGCCATACACCCAAAAGGACGTCGCGCAGGCATCGGATGCGCTGACGAAGTTCTTTGAGCAGAGCGGTTATTTTCTCGCAAGGGTGACGCCCGCGATCGAACCAGACGCGCCGCATGGGATTGTGAACGTGCGCTTTCAGGCCGATCCCGGCCCCAGGGCAAAATTCGGAAAGGTGACGATGAGCGGAGCCTCCGAAGAAGAGACGGCACGCTTGCAGGCAAAGCTGAAGAGCATCCTGGCAAGAATACGCAGCTCCGCCATACAAGCGGGAAAACCGTATTCGCTGAAAACCATTCAGAACGCCACCCTCTATATGCAGAACGCACTGGTAAAACAGGACCGCCTGGGAGCGCAGGTGAAGATGATCGGCGCGGAGTACGACCAGGCGAGCAACCAGGCCGAGATCAGCTTCCACATTGACGAAGGTCCTCTGGTGCAGGTGAAGGTGGAGGGGGCACATGTCTGGAGGAGGACACAATACAAGTTGATTCCGCTCTATCAGCAGGTGGGAGTAAACAACGAACTGGTGCAGGAAGGACGCAATAATCTGGCCTCGTACTTCCAGTCAAAGGGCTATTTCGATGCCTCGGTGGAGACAAGCGTAAGCAAGCAGGGAACGGGCGAAACGGTGTTGTACAAGATCGTGAAAGGGCCTAAACACAAGGTTTCCAGCGTATCGATCGACGGTAACAAAGAGCTTAATGACTCCCAGCTGCTCAGCCATGTCAGCGTGCGTAAGGCGAGTCTGTTCTCGCGCGGGGCATTCAGCGAAAGGCTCATGCGCACGAGCGTAAAGAATCTGGAAGCCACCTACCGGGCAGAAGGATTCAGCGACGTGAGGGTGACGCCGAAGGTCGAGGGCCGGGGCGGCGACATTCACGTGACCTTCCAGGTGAACGAAGGCCCGCGCGACACGGTGCGCGAGTTGAAGGTCGCAGGCAATGACACGATGCCACTGGCGCAACTTGTGCCGAAGGGCCTGAAACTGCAGGCCGGCCAGCCGTACTCCCAGAGAAAGGCGGACGAGGATCGCAAGAACATCACGGTGAAGTACCTGGAGAGCGGCTATCTTACCTCTTCGTTCCGCGAGGTCGTGACCAGCGTTAAAGGCCACCCACACAGTCTGATTGTGACCTACCTGATACGCGAGGGACCACGGGTAACAACCACTAGCGTCATCACGCTGGGGCGCGTCCACACCAGGCAGCGCTTTATCGACCGCGCGGCAAAGTTCACCCTGGGAGCGCCGCTGACCACTGGTGCCATGCTCAGCGCGGAATCACGGCTGTACGCGCCGGGAATCTTCGACTGGGCGGAGGTGGCGCCGCGCCGGCAGATCACCACACAAAGTAAGGAGGACGTGCTGGTAAAGGTCCACGAGGCACCACGCAATACGCTGACCTATGGCTTCGGCTTTGAGGTGATCGAGCGTGGAGGAAGCCTGCCGAGCGGAACCGTGGCCCTTCCAGGACTGCCTCCGGTGGGCGTGAGTTCCAATTTTGTAACCAGCGAAAAAACATTCTGGGGACCGCGTGGAACGGTGGAGTACACGCGAAGAAACATTCTTGGGCTGGCCGAGAATCTTACGCTTGGAACTTTCGCTGGAAGATTGTTACAAAGAGTGACCGCAAATTTCCAGAACCCTAGCTTCCACGGGACGAGCTTCACCAGCGACCTGAGCGCGAGCTTTGAGCACAACAGTGAGAATCCGATCTACTCAGACACAATTGAGCAGACCGGTTTCCAATTGCAGAAACCTCTGAATCACAAGAAAACACAACATCTGTTTTTGCGCTACAACTTCAGCGAGACGGGAATTACGAACCTACTCATTCCCGACCTGGTACCGGCAAGCGATCTGAATGTGCGGCTGTCCACGCTCTCGGCTACCTACTCACGGGATACGCGTGACAACCCGCTAGACGCCACACGCGGCATATATCAGAGCGTGGAGCTCGATCTCAATCCCGGGGTGCTGGGCTCAAGCGTGAGCTTTGCAAAAATACTGGCGCAGGCCGCCCATTACAAGAAGTTGCGATCCGATGTCGTCTGGGCAAATAGCGTGCGCGCCGGTTTTGACACTGCATTCGACAACAGCCACGTTCCGCTGTCGCAGGAATTTTTCTCCGGCGGCGGCAGCACGCTGCGGGGCTTTCCGCTGGACGGAGCGGGACCGCAACGCACCGTCACCGCGTGCGGCAATCCCGCGGTTCCAACCACCTGTGCGCCTGTCACCGTCCCGGAAGGCGGAAATCAACTGTTCATCGTGAATTCGGAATTCCGCATTCCGCTTCCTATCCGCAAGGGGTTGGGAGTGGCCGCGTTTTACGATGGCGGAAACGTCTTCAGCGCAATCGGATTCCACGGTGAGTACACCAATACGGTTGGCGGTGGTTTGCGCTATGCGACTCCGGTAGGGCCGATACGATTCGACATTGGTCACAACTTGAACTCACCGCGCGGCATCAGCTCTACACAGTTCTTCGTAACCCTTGGACAGGCATTTTGAGCACACTTTCGAATCTTCCGCCAGAATCCGGCCAACCGGCGAAGCCGGAGCAGCGATCCCCGCGCTGGCGGCGTATCGCGCTGTGGTTGCTGGCTCTGATGCTTGGGCTGGCTGCCGTCATCGTGGTTGGTGTTGCTGCGCTGCTGCATAGCCAGCGCTTCCATGACTACGTGCTTATCAAGGCACGGCAAAGTGCAAGCGAATCATTGGGCGTGCCGGTGGAATTGCAGAACTATGCGCTGCACTTCAGCGGAATCAGTCCGACAGCCGATCTGTATGGGCTCGTGATACACGGAGCAGCGCCGTATGCGAATCTACCACTGCTCCGGGCGGAGCACGTGAGGATTGGCGTACGCGTGATTTCATTGCTGGGGAGAAAATGGTATTTCAGCGAACTCATGGTGCATCATGCGGTGCTGCAAATTCGCGTCGATGCCGACGGCAGCAACAACCTTCCGAAAGGTCAGCAACGCAGTACGAGCGCAGGGGTACAGACCCTGTTCGATCTTGCCATCCGGCGTGTGGCACTGGATGGCGGCGAACTCTTCTACAACGACCGCCAGAGCGAACTGGACGCAGATCTGCGCGAGGTGACACTGAACGCGGCATTCGATCCGTCACGCAATACTTATGCCGGACAGGTTGGGTATTCGGATGGACGCGTGAAGAGCGGAGCGTACGCGCCCATTCCACATGGGCTGAGCGCAGAGTTTCAGATGACTTTGTCGCATCTGGACGTGCGGAAAGCCGAGTTGCACAGTGGAAGCTCGAAGATTGCGTTTACCGCGACGGTGGACGATTTCGACAATCCGCGCATCGCGACGGTGTATCACGCATCGGTGGATGCGACCGAATTGCGGCGGTTGCTCAACATCCCGCAACTACCGTTAGGCGTGGTTCAGTTGGATGGACACGCCGAGTACGCCGCCAAGCCCAACCAGCCCGCGCTAAACGCGCTCACGGTGAACGGCACGCTGCGCGGCGAACGCTTGGAGGTTCTCGTGCCAAGCGTTGGAGCGGATACTAGGGCGGGCGTTGGTATGCGTAACGTGCGTGCTGAACTGGGCGCGGTTCGGGCATCGTACGCGTTGGTGAACGGAGACGCTGAGGTGCGTTCACTGACGGCTTCCCTGCTCTCCGGGAAGGTAGATGCGCGGGCAACGGTGCGGGATCTGGCGGGCGAGCAGGAGGGCTCGGCGCAGGCGAAGTTGGATGGAATTTCCCTGGGAGCGCTGAGAGAGCTGGCCGGCACGAGCGCGGAAAACAATCTCACTCTCGGAGGAACCGTGCAGGCCACGGGCAGCGCATCGTGGAAGGGCTCGCTGCGCAACCTGCAGTTAACGGCCGATGCAACGGTCGATGCTGCGGTGGGCTCGACGCAGTCGTCGGAAACTTTTCCGTTTATGGGCGAGCTTCACGGCAGCTTCCGGAACAGTGATCAGACGATTACGCTCAGGCAGAGTTATTTCCGGACTTCGCAAAGCATACTTACGCTCGATGGAACCATGGGCCGGCGCTCACAGATCAACCTTGCGCTCAACGCCGGAGACCTGCACGAGTTGGAAACCCTCGCTCGGACCTTCCGCCGACCGGCGCGCCCGCTTGGCCTCTATGGGAGCGCCACGTTCACGGGCACGCTCTCCGGGCCTACCGCGGACCCGCGACTGACGGGCGCGCTGAGCAGTACTAATCTACAGCTCCGCGATACAGATTGGAGGCTGCTGCGGGGGCATCTGGATGTGAGCCCAAGCGGTGTGGAAATACAGGGCGGACAACTTGAACCTGCGTCTCCAAAAGGCGCGCCGCAGGGAAGCATTGCCTTCAGTGGCCGCGCCGAGTTGAAGCATTGGAGCTTTACGCCGAACAGCCCGTTTCAACTGACGCTAAACGCACGGCGGCTGGATGCAGCACAACTGGCGCACCTGGCAGGTGCGCCCACCCGGATCAGCGGGACGCTGAATGCCGATCTACAGGCGCACGGGACGGAGATGAACCCAATTGGGCAGGGACGGCTGGAATTGGTGCACGCCTCGGTGGACGGTGAACCGATTCAATCCGCGCAGGTAGAGCTCAATGGCGACGGAAATGCAGCTCACGCCAACCTGAACATAACGATGGCCGCAGGCGTCACCACCGGAACGGTCACTTATTATCCCCGGCACCGTGAGTATGAGGCACGGCTGGAGTCGCACAACTTCAAGCTCGGCCAATTGCAGGCACTAAAGTCGCGCAATCTCTCCATGACAGGGGCTATGAACCTGGTTGCAAACGGGCGCGGCAAGCTGGACGATCCGCAACTCACGGCCAGTATCGAAATTCCGCAACTGCGAGTGCAGGGGCAGTCCATCGATCATATTGCGCTACAAGCCAACGTTGCACAGCATGTGGCGAACATTTCGCTCGACACCCGCGCGGTGAATGCAAATATTCATGGGCACGCCACAGTGCAGCTCACAGGCGACTTCCTGGCAGACGCGGCGCTGGATACGCAACCGATCCCGCTGCAGCCGTTGCTGGTTGCTTACGCGCCGGACATGGCATCCCACATTTCCGGGCAGACCGAGTTGCATGCGACCCTGAAGGGACCGCTGAAGCACCGGGAACGCATCGAGGCGCATCTGGTTGTTCCTGAGCTGAACATACATTATGACCATTCGATTGATCTTGCGGCGGCAGGACCGATCCACGCGGATTACGCCAATGGAGTGCTGGAAGTGGCACGCTCCGGGCTGAAGGGTACAGGAACCGATCTACAGTTCCAGGGGTCGATCCCGCTGCTGGACCGCAGCCAGCCAGTGCCACTGTTGCTGCTGGGGTCGGTGGACCTACGGCTGGCGCAACTGTTCGATCCGGACGTGACGAGTTCCGGGCAACTGGAGTTCAACATCAATACGTATGGGGCGCAAAGCAATCCGAATGTGCACGGCGAGGTGCGAATCGCCAATGCAAGCTTCGCCATGGTAGATGTGCCGGTTGGACTCTCGAATGGAAACGGCACGCTCGCACTGACCGGAGATCGCCTGAACGTCACGAACTTTGAAGGAACCGTGGGCGGCGGCAAGATCACGGCACGCGGCGGCGTGGGCTATCATCCGTCGTTGCAGTTTGATCTCGCGGTGAGCGGACAAGGAATTCGTATGCTCTATCCCGACGGGGTGCGCCAGGGATTGAGCGCCAATCTCACGCTAACTGGCACGCCCGAGCAGGCCGCGTTGCGCGGTCAGGTCAATGTGGATCAACTATCGTTTGCGCCGGATTTCGACCTGTCGAGCATTGTTGCGTCGGTTGAAGGAGAAGGTGTGGAGGAACCGCCGTCGCGCGGATTTTTGAGCAATCTACAGTTGAACGTAGGCGTGCGTTCCACCCAGAGCGTGAACGCGGCGAGCCGGACGGTGAGCGTTAACGGCAGCGCCAATCTGCGCTTGACCGGAACAGCGGCACAGCCGGTGGTGCTGGGGCGGATCAATCTGACCGGAGGCGACCTGATCTTCCAGGGGAACCGTTATGTATTGCAGAACGGAGTGATCGACTTTGTGAATCCATCGCGAACCGAGCCGAACATCAACGCCTCGATGACAACGACGATTCTGCAGTACAACATCGGATTGCGCTTTGAGGGGCAGTTGGACCGCCTGCGCACCTCCTACTCATCGACTCCGGCACTGCCCCCGGCGGATATCATCAATCTGATTGCCTTCGGCAAGACGCAGGAGGCGGCCAACGCTACGGCCACCACGGCCAACCAGACGGCGGAGCAAAGTATCGCCTCGGCAGTGAGCAGCCAGGTGACCAGCCGGGTGCAGAACATCGTCGGGCTTTCCCAATTGTCCGTGGACCCGACGCTGGGCACCAGCCAGCAGAACGCCGGGGCTATTATCACGGTGCAAAAAAGGGTGACCAGCAAGATTTTCGTCACCTTCCAGACTGACGTGACCAGTACGCAGCAGGACGTGGTTCAGCTTGAGTACCAGGCGACGCCCCGCGTTTCCCTAAGTGGGACGCGGGATCAGAACGGTGGTTTCGGCTTCGAGACGCGGATCACCCGGGAATGGTAGATTTTCCTGCTTTCCCGCCCCACCAGCAGCTCCTCCGAGCCGTCTCCCCTGCTTTCGCTTATGCCTCCTATTAAAACTTTTAATGCCCTGACATTTGTTTTGATTTGTCCAGAGAGCCATCTGCCATTACCCTGTATGTGATCGCAATTCACAGCCTCGCCCTACCCCCTTTCGAGGAGATTCATGTCGAACGAACTACGCAACTTTTTGAAGCTTACATACGATGAACTCGAAGAACTCAATCTGAAGGCTAAGGAACAGCGGAAGAACCGCGTTGCCGCTCACAAGATTCAGGAAGAGCGCCTGAAGTACCTTACCGACCAAAAGTGCATCAAGGCCGTAACCGTGCTGTTCAGCGACCTGGAAGGCCGCCTGCACATGCTCGACTATGACAAGAAGTTTTTGGTGAGCAGCTATGACAACCTCACCTTCGACGGCTCGTCAATCCGTGGATTCACGGCACAGCATGAGAGTGACCTGCGGCTCCATATCGACTGGTCGTCGTTCTTCTGGGGACCTGCCGACGTTTTCGGCTCCGGCAAGGTGATGGTCTTCGGCGAAGTCATCGACAAGGGCGGCAAGCCCTACGGCGGCGACATTCGTGGCGTGCTGAAGAGCTATGCCGACGAACAGTTCAAGACCAACGGCTACACGCTGAACGCGGCCAATGAAATTGAAGGCTTCCTGTTCAACGGTAAGGAAGCCGAGCAGCGCTACCCCGAAACCCAGAAGTTCGAATATGTGGACGGCGGCGGCTACTATCACTCGTTGCCGGGCGACCCGCTGCGCACCTTCATCGACACGGCTGCCGAAGTGCAGCGCGCCATGGGCTTCCAGAACGAGAAGGATCACCCCGAGGTTGCGCCTTCGCAGTTTGAAATCAACTACAACTACGGCGACTGCGTTGCAGCGGCCGACCAGATTCAGCTCTACAAGTTGATCTGCCGCCAGGTTGCAAACAACATGGGATACACCGCGAGCTTCCTGCCCAAGCCGGTAGTAGGCGTAAACGGCAGCGGCATGCACACCAACGTTTCGGTGAGCAAGGGCGGCAAGAACCTGTTCTGGGATCCCAAGGGCCTGGAGAAGATCAGCCCATTGGCATGGGACTTTGTGGATCGCATTCTGTCGGCCGGCAACGATATCTGCCTGCTGCTCAACTCCAGCGTCAATGCCTATCGCAGACTGGATCCGCACTTTGAAGCGCCGAACCAGCTCAATGCTTCGGCCATCAATCGCGGCGCGATGGTCCGGGTTCCGATCGGTAACGAACGCAGCGCCCGGGTGGAAGTCCGCGCGGTAGCGCCGGATGCGAATCCGTACCTGGTCATGCTCTCGGTCTTCAAGACCGGCATCGACGGCGAGATTGCGAAGATTGAAAATCTCCGTCAGGCTCACCGCTATCTGCCCGATAACATCTACTCGGCGCTGGATCTGTTCCGCGGCTCCGAGTGGAACAATAAGCTGCTTGGTGCAGACGTGAAAGAGCGCTACGCGGAGCTGAAGCAGAACTCCGCCGACCGCTGCCCACGGCTGCTGGGAACCGTGGTAAAAACCGCCGAAATCCAGTTCCACCACGCGGTTTACAACCAGTACCTGTGGAACCAGTTCTAGGTTTTTGTTGCAGAAATTGAAAGGCCCTGGCTTTGCGGCCGGGGCCTTTTATTTGCGCGTGAGCGTCAGTGTGACAGCGTCAGATCCGCCTCCTGCTGTGCATCACAAATTCCCTTCGGTAAACCCTTTCGCTTCGAGACCGGAATAGGTAGCCATGACCACTTCACACTCCTCATGGCAGCGAAGGCAGAGCTGATTGCCACAAGGCAACCCGCCTCGCTGCGGCGTGTGGTGGGATATACCTGCTTGCGTTTCTCGATCCTGGTCTTTCCGGATATCCATACCTGGAAATTAAACATCAGCGCGAGCTGCGTCTATGACGGACGTCACAAACAATCTTCGAGCTTTTATGCGCCGCCACGATGATCTTCGGGAGGAAGGATGGTCCCCTCGTCGCGGTTGGAAAACCGCTGTTCCCGGAGCGGGGCCGGCTGCTTCGGAGCACTACGGTGAGCATAGATGACGGCAAGCAGAGGTGGGGCTAACAACACTCCCCAGAACGGAAAGACGATGCCGAGCACGAGCGGAGTCAGCAACGATGCCCAGAACGGCACGCGATTCTGCCGGTGCATCAGGAAGGGCTGAAGGAGGAGACCGTCTACCGTGGCAATTACCGCGTAGGCTCCCAGGAACCAAAGCCAGTGCGCCAGTGGCGCGCCGCTAAAGAGCATGGACATGGCAGGGCCGAGGAGCGTGAGTAAGGGGCCAAAGTGTGGAATGAATTGCAAGGCTCCCGCCAGCAGCGCCCAGAACGGAGCCCATGGCACCTTCAGCCAGACCAGTGCCGCCAGCCAGAGGACACTGACCATCAGTGAGTCATAGCACTGGGCTTTCAGCCACCGGCGCAACGCTCCTAAAGTAAGGTTCGCGTGATGCTGAAAGTACATATTACTTCGCTCTATCCCTCTCAAAGCAATGCTACACTGTGTTTAACCTTGCGGATCAGAGAGCGTGCAATGAAGTTTGGCGTCATCATATTCCCCGGTAGCAATTGCGATCACGATGCCTATTGGGCATTCAAGGAAGTCTGCGGACAGCCTGCGACGCTGCTCTGGCATGACTCGCACGATCTGGAGAACTCCGACGTCATTATCGTACCTGGCGGCTTTGCTTACGGCGATTACCTGCGCACCGGAGCGATTGCTCGATTTTCTCCCATCATGCAATCGGTGAAGCGTTTTGCGGACTCCGGCGGGTTGGTCATGGGCATCTGCAACGGCTTTCAGATTCTGTGTGAGGCGCACCTGCTGCCCGGCGTGCTGCTCCGCAATAAAAATCTGAAGTACATCTGCAAGCCGGTTCACCTGCGAGTTGAGAATACAAAGACTCCGTTCACTCAGGCGCTGACGCAGGGAGAAGTGTTGGAGATTCCCATCGGGCATGGGGATGGCAACTACTTCTGCGATGAACCCACGCTGCAACAACTGCACCAGCGCGAGCAGGTGATCTTTCGTTATGCCACCCCGCAGGGGGAGATTACGGATGAGGCCAATCCCAACGGCTCACTGGAAAATATCGCCGGCATCTGCAATGAAGGGCGCAACGTCCTGGGAATGATGCCGCATCCGGAGCGCGCCAGCGAAGATGTGCTTGGCATGAAGGATGGGCTCAAACTGCTACGCTCGCTGGTGGAGAGCGCAGCGCTGCTGCAGTAGCCAGCGATGAAATCGCGCGGTTCACAATCCGGAAAGTCAGCCAAGCGCATTACCGAGGCAGAGCTTCGCCGACGCGATGGGGAATTGCTCCATATTCTCGATAACTGGCTGGAACGGGCTAATCAACGCGGAGGCGAACACATTGCGTGCCGCTCAGGCTGCGCCCAATGTTGCATTGGAGCCTTTGCCATTGACCGGTTGGATGCGGTGCGTTTGCAGCAGGGGATCAACGATCTGGCGAACCATGACCTGGAGCGCACACAGCGGATATTGCAGCGCGCGGCGGAGTCGCTGGAGCGGACTGTGGACTTCTTCCCGGGCGATCCGGAGACTGGAATTTTGGATGAAACCCCCGAGGCGGAGGAGATATTTGAAGAGTTCGCCAATGACGAGCCCTGCCCTGCCCTCGATCCCCAGACCCTGACCTGCGATCTGTATGCGCATCGTCCCATGACGTGCCGTGTCTACGGACCTCCGGTGCGAACCGAGGGCGGACTGGGCGTATGCGAACTTTGCTTTACCAAGGCCAGCCCGGAAGAGATTGCCGCAGCAGAGGTTCCGCTGGATGGGGAAGAGATCGAGTCCGTCCTCAATCGTGAGCTGGAACAGGCTACCGCCGGAGGCAAGACCACAGTGGCGTTTGCGCTACTCGGCGCATAGCATTTTCACTCGGCCCATAGGCAACTCTTACTTCTGGAACGCTTCCTTGTTTACGACGTAGGGCATCTTGCCGTAGTCCTGGCCCTCCAGCATATCGATCAACCTCTGCACACAACGTCCGGCCATGCCCACATTGGGATCTGCAGAAAGGCGGGTCGCGGTGGTGCCGCTGGCAAAGTGGTGGAATAGCCGGCAGCGATCCTCTATGGACGGGTCGCGCAACGGTGAGTCTTCCGCCAGCGGCTCGCGCTCGAAGACATCAATGGCCGCGCCCGCAATCCAACCTTCGCGCAGCGCCTTAGCCAGGGCATTCTCATCGACCACCGGGCCGCGCGAGGTGTTCACCAGATAGGCGCTCTTCTTCATCTTCTGCAGAGTACGCTCGTTGATGAGGTGCCAGGTTGGAACTCTAGCCTCGCCCTCGCGCAGCAGCGGCACGTGCAGACTGACATAGTCGGCCTGGTGCAGGCACTCATCGAATTCGGCGTAGCGAATCCAGTTTTTACGCCGTGAAATGCCGAGTTCGTGCCTCAGATCCATCGCCTTCTGCACTGCGGCAGCAAACTTTTCATTACGGTACTCGGCGTCATAGCAAATCACGTTCATTTCAAAGCCGGAGCACTTGGAGATCAGGGCTTGGCCGATGCGTCCGGTTCCGATGACGGCAATGGTTTTGCCTGTAACCTCGTCGCCGAGGAAGGGCAGGAATGGATGCCAGAAGTCCCAATGGTTCTCACGCACCAGGCGTTCGCTGGACCACAACTTACGCGAAACGTCCATCAGAATTGCGAATGCAAACTCCGCCGTGGCGTCGGTAAGAACATCGGCAGTATTGGTGAATGGAATCTTATAGCGGTTGGCGTCAGCGCGGCTGATATTGTCAAATCCCACGGCGAATTGCGCGACGCCCTTCAGCGTGCCGTTCCCTGCCTCGAAGACACTCGCGTCGATCTTGTCACGCAGAGTAGTCATCAGGCCGTCGATGCCGCCGCGAACTTTTTCCAGCAAAAGTTCGTGCGGCGGCGCCTCTGGACCGGGATATACCTCAACGTCATATCCGCGCCTGCGTAGCAGCTCAATGCTGGGACCAATGTCACAGGTTGCGAACACTCGGAACTTCCCGTCTTCCACGCTGCCCTTCCCTTCTTATCCGGCCTCGCACATCCGCTGAGAACTCTGCTGGACTCGCGTTCTTACGCGACGTTCTTCGCGGCGTTTTTCTCGGCCCAGGCTTTCACCCGGTCCAGTGCCTTGCCAATATTCTCCAATGAGTTGGCAATCGAAAAGCGCAGATAACCCTCGCCGTACGCTCCGAACGCGGTGCCCGAGAGGACCGCGACGCCAGCCTCCTCCAGCAGTGCATCCGCCAGTGGTTTGGACTTCCATCCTGTGCCGGTAATGTTGGGGAACATATAGAACGCACCCTTGGGCAAGCAGCAGCGAAAGCCCTTGATCCCCTTGATGCGCTCGGCAAAATAATCGCGGCGCTCCCTGAACTCGGCGTTCATCGCCTCCACGGAGACCTGTGGTCCGCGAATCGCTTCGATCCCGGCCTTCTGAGTGAAGGTGGCAGTGCAGGAGTTCGAGTTCGTCATCAGCCGGGCAAACTGTTGCGCAAGGTCGGCGCGCATCACGCCATATCCCAGGCGCCATCCGGTCATCGCGTAGGTCTTGCTGAAGCCGTCCAGCAGAATGACCCGGTCGCGCAGATCGTCATAGCTGAACAATGAATGATGCGCTCCCTCGAAGATGAGGCGAGAATAAATCTCATCGCTCAGCACCATTACATCGTGCCCGGCGACGATGGCTGCGATCTCCGCGACATCGCTCTGCGTCAGCACGGCGCCGGTAGGATTCTGCGGCGAGTTGAGAATGATGAGTTTGGTGCGCTCGTTGATAAGGCTCTTCAGTTCCCTGGTATTGAGACGGAACCCCATCTCCTCCCGAAGCCGGATGGGGACTGCCTTGGCGCCGAGAAACTCAATCATGGACTCGTAAATTGGAAATCCCGGGTTCGGGTAGATGACCTCATCGCCCTCTTCGACTAACGCCAGCAAGGTAAAGAAAATAATAGGCTTACCCCCTGGAACCACGACAACCTCGTCCGGAGACACCCTGGTATGACGCGACGCGGCGACCTCGTCGGCAATCGCCTTGCGCAGTTCTGGAAGACCAGCACTGGGGCCGTAATGGGTACAGCCCTTGTGCAAAGCATCCACCGCCGCATCTACGATGTTGGCCGGGGTGTCAAAATCAGGTTCGCCGATCTCAAGGTGCACAATATCCCTGCCTCTTGCTTCCAAGCCGCGCGCCTTGGCCAGGACTTCGAATGCAGTCTCCGTACCTAGGCGCGACATGCGTTGGGCTAACCGCAATTCACTATGGATTGCCTTGCTCATAGAGAACCTCCTCTCCTGGCGAAACGCCGTTTGAGAATTGCCACAAGCCTTGCGGTATCCAGCCAAACCGGCTATTCTACCCTGCCCCGAGCAAACGCACCATCCCCAACGATAAAAAAAGCCTGCCGCGAGGGCAGGCCTACTTCAGAACTCCTTTGAACTATCCGTGAATCTCGCTCTCCGCCTGGCTGCGGATGACCTTGGCTACACGATAGGGCCGACCAGAGTGGGGCTCGTGGAAGTGGCGTACCTGCAAGTCGCCGAGCAAGCCAAGCGCCAGCATCTGTACGCCGGAAACAATCATCACTGCTCCAAATACAAGCAAGGGGCCATGAGCGTCCATCACGTTGATGTGGCGTACGACCTTCTCAAAGACCATCCAGAGTGCAACCAACGACCCCACACCAATACCGCTCATGCCAATGCCGCCGAAGAAATGCAGGGGGCGCATCATGTACTTAAGCAGGAATCGGATGGTGATCAGATCGAAAAAGACGCGAATGGTACGCGAAATCCCATAGTGCGACGTGCCACCCTCGCGATCGATGTTGACGATGGGCACCTCGCAAATCTTTGCTCCGTACCAGGAAGCCAACGCCGGAATGAAGCGGTGCAACCCCTCGCCGTAGAGCGGAATCTCTTCGATCAACTCGCGCGTGTAGGCCTTGTAGGTGGTGCCAAAATCATGCAGATCCACGCCGCTGAGCTTGGACATTGCCCAATTGGCGCAGCGCGAAGGAATGCGCCGCAGCCAGAGATTGTCGATGCGCTTTTCACGCCACCCGCTGACGATGTCGTACCCCTCATTGAGTTTGGCCACGAACTTCGGGATCTCGGCAGGATCGTGCTGCAGATCGCCATCCATGGCGATCACAAACTCACCCTCAGCGTGATCAAATCCGGCAGCCAAAGCCGAGGTCTGTCCGAAGTTGCGGCGCAACTTGACCACCACCACTCGGCTATCCACGGCGGCAATCTGCATCAGCAGAGAGAACGTGGAATCGCGCGAGCCGTCGTCCACGAACACCAGTTCGAATGCTTCACCGATCTGCTCCATCACCGCCTTCAGGCGGTCGTAGAGTTCGGTAACACTCTCCTGCTCATTGTGAAAGGGAACAACTATCGAATACTTGGGCACTCTGAAATTATAACCTATTCAGCACAATTCACCGAACGGACAGCCCGTAGTTCCAGCCCGCTTTCCGGTCTCCGGATGTGTCTATTCTGCATCTAGAGCTTATAGCTGGAACGCTGTGGGCTCCCCCACCGCTCCAGCGGGAGGTGCTTATGAAAGATAAGCTTTCCGTATCCCACGCAGATGTCTCCACCAAGCCGCACACCCGCCGTAATGCAGTTGATGGAGTCGCCTGCTGGGCCAGACGAGCTAGCCGCTTCCAACTCACTCACCCGCCAGTGCAGCAGGCTTGGCTGGCACATGGCAGCGGACGAGCTTTTCACCAGGCGCCTCACTCCCCGCATGTTTCTCGCACACCCAAGGGCAGTTGAGATAGGCGTGCGGATCGAACGGAGGAAAGTGCAATGCTATTCCGAGAGCGAGTCCATTCGTGGCACTTACTAGCATTTCAGTTTTTGCTGTAAGCTCCCGGTGCGTCTTCGGTACGCACCTCGCGCAACCCACAACCGCGCACGGCAGGAGGTTCTATGCCCATCCAGAAGCTCAGGCGTTTTCTTGACGAGAACCTCGTCAAGTACATCGTAATTACCCATAGCTTGGCATATACGTCCCAGGATATCGCCGCGATAGCGC